>PDWI01000335.1_pt1 | contig 75643 bp, 62 predicted proteins | sample 1430891 | NCBI WGS metagenome assembly PDWI01 (sample SAMN01162508, study PRJNA174530) | Oral metagenome, whole genome shotgun sequencing project. | biome: Marine environment; feature: Marine mammal; material: Swab sample of the gingival sulcus; isolation source: swab sample of gingival sulcus...
TGCGTGTCCCGGACAGTCAACGTGCGCATAGTGTCTGTTATTTGTTTCATACTCTACGTGGGCTGACGCTATCGTGATTCCTCTTTCCTTTTCTTCAGGCGCCTTATCGATTTGGTCAAACGCTACGTTTTCACCAAGTCCATACCTGTTATTAAGTACTGAAGTAATCGCAGCTGTCAATGTTGTTTTCCCGTGGTCTACGTGACCTATCGTTCCGATATTGATGTGCGGTTTGGTTCTTTCATACTTTTGCTTTGCCATCTTTTTTCCTCTCCTTTGATAAAACTGTTATTAAATTCTTGATTGGAGCTGTTGAGCGGGATTGAACCGCCGAACCTCTTCCTTACCAAGGAAGTGCTCTACCGACTGAGCTACAACAGCGAAACTGATAATTTGATACGCAAATTGCATATCGTGATTATCGTACTATTTTTTCATTTAAATGTCAACATTTTGAGTTCGTATATTTGAACCTTTTCTACAATAATTGCTTTCTTAGATCTCTTTGTCTTCTTACCTCGTACATTACGACTGCTGCTGCATTTGATGCATTAAGCGAATTTATCTTGCCTCGCATCGGTAAAGCTACCGTAAAATCACACTTTTCTTTTACGAGACGTCCTATGCCGTTACCCTCACTTCCTATTACTATTGCGAGTTTTCCTGTCATATCGACATCGGTGTATGAGCTTCCGTCCATATCACACGCAGCTATCCAAAAGCCTTCTTGTTTTAACTCATCGATCGTGCGGGCTATATTGGTAACTCTTACACACGGCATATGCTCTATTGCTCCTGCAGATGTTCTGGCTACCGTTTCAGTCAATCCACAAGCTCCTCTCTTGTGTACTATTATCCCTGACGCCCCCACACATTCTGCCGTTCTCATTATTGCCCCGAGGTTATGCGGATCCGATATATCATTTAATATAATTATTAAAGGTTCCTCACCGAGTTCCCCCGCCTTCTGAAAGATGTCTCTCATCTGCGCATATTCATAAGCGGCTATCACTGCAATCACGCCTTGATGTGACGTGCTGCCGTGTAATGTGTCGAGCACGCTTTTTTCTGCATACTGTATTCTGATTTTATTTTCTTTGGCGGCTGTGATGATGTTCTTTATAGACCCTGTGGCACCTTTTTGAATGACCAACTTTTCAATTACTCTGCCGCTCTTGAGCGATTCAAGAACCGCATTTCTTCCGGCGATTTTCTCCATTTGTTCTGACAATTTATCCTGCCTTTCTCGTATATACGAAAAACCGGTACCTTATTCCGTTTTCCTCAATTATATCGGATAAAGGGCGAGCCTCAAAATCCTCGCACTCATCTAAATTAACAAAAAATCGGTCAGCTTCAAACTTACGATATATTTTAGTCACATAACATTTATCGCATCTATCGAGAAGCTGTTTATAAATCGAAGCTCCACCTATTACGAATACGTCGTCCGTATTTATACCTTCAAGAACGTGATCCAGCTCTTTAAATGATTTGACTACTTCTGCGTTTTGCGCTTCAAATTTATCCCTCAAAGAAATCACTATATTTCTTCTGCCGGGCAATCCACGTTTACCCGGTAAACTTTCGAGCGTAACCCTACCCATGACGAGAGTTTTTCCCAAAGTCATCTCGCGAAAATACTTAAGATCCCCAGAAAGATGACAAAGTAAATCGCCCTTAAGTCCTATCGCCCAGTTTTCATCAGCTGCCAATATCAAGTTCATATTCTCTCCTTGAGCAAAGCTCGTTAACTAATGCGATTAAGTGTGCTAAATTGCAATCGGTATATCTTTTACCTGCTCTCCTGCAACGTAATTTTCGATTAATACATCTTCAACTTTAAAGTCATAGAAATCCTTTATATCCGGATTTAAAGTAACTTTCGGTGCAGGGTGGCTTTCACGCGATATCAATTCTTTTACTATATCGACGTGTCTGTCGTATATATGAGCATCGGCAATAACATGCACGAGCTCTCCAACTTCATATCCGGTAACTTGCGCCATCATCATGAGCAATACCGAATACTGACAAACGTTCCAATTGTTTGCAGCAAGCACATCTTGGGATCTTTGGTTCAATATGGCGTTAAGTTTATTACCGGTGACATTGAAGGTGACACTGTAGGCGCACGGTTCGAGGTGCATTTCAGACAAGTCCTCAAAGTTATATATGCTCGTAAGTATTCTTCTCGAATATGGAGTGTTCTTAAGTTGCCAGATTACATTATCTACCTGATCCATTACCCCTTGAGCAAATTTGTATTTTTTGGACATCTGATATCCGTACGCTTTGCCTATGGACCCCGATTCATCTGCCCATTCATCCCAAATCTTACCTTTTAAATCAGATATATTGTTCGACTTTCGTTGCCATATCCAAAGCAACTCATCTACCGCTGTTTTAATCGCCGTTTTTCTAAACGTCAAAGCGGGGAACTCATCTGCAAGGTCATACCTGTTTACCACTGCAAATCTTTTAATAGTATGTGCGGGCGTTCCGTCACTCCACCTTGCTCTTACGACTTGCCCTTCCGATGAATACCCTTCTTCTATTATGGAATTACACATTTCCTTAAAAATTAAATCCGCTTTACTCATGTGAACTCTGACCTCCTTCAAATTGAAGTATGATTTCAACAGCTTTCTTCATTATCATCTCGGCACGTTTATTTTCGCCTCTTACGGTCAAGCTTCCAAGCAGTGCCTCAAATGCTGTAGCTAATTTGTATTCCAAAGCACCTGCACTCCTGCTCCTATTTGGCGTTTTTTGATTTCTCGCACGCTTTACTATACGCACCTCTTCTTCATTTAACTCGCCTTTAAGCAGTTCTTTAACAGCTTTTGCTTGGCTTTCCGCACGCACAAACCTAACCGCATGCTTATGAAGCACGTCGGCTCCACCTCTTTTGGTTTTAGCTACCATTTGCCTTATGTACAGTTCATACACGGCATCGCCTATAAACGCCAAGGACGTCGTGCTTAAATCATTCATTGTCCTTGACTACCTGCGCTCCCTGCGGAGTATCTTTAATCGTATATCCAAGCTCTTTTATCTTATCGCGAATTGCGTCGGCTTTTGACCAATCCTTCTCACTCCTTGCGAGTTCTCGTTCCTTTAAAAGTTGCTCGACGTCTTCTTCAATCTTATCCGGCATGGCTTGTTTTTCCAATATTCCTAAGACATCTGTCAATTTCTTGAGACGGTATAGTGCTGATTCGCAGAATTCTTTTGAGACATCTTCGCGCAATGCAGTGTTTATACCCGTCACCAACTCGAATATCGCACTTATTGCATCTGCCGTATTCAAATCGTCGTCCATCGCATTTACAAAGCTCTCTTCATAAACTGCAAACGATGATAAAATCTCGTTTTCGTGTTCATCTAAAGTTTCTTTTTTTGCATTTTCCCTCATAAACTCAAGTGTTTGTTTGCAGGTGGAAATACGCCCGAGCCCTGCTCTGGCTTGTTCCATATGTTCGACACCGAAGTCTATAGGCCCTCTGTAGTGACCTGACAACAAAAAGAATCGTATCTCATCGCCACTGTATTGCTTTCTTATATCTCTTACGGTAAAAAAGTTCCCCTTGGATTTTGACATCTTTGCACGGTCTATGGTTATGAAGCCGTTATGCATCCAATATCTCGCAAATTTTGCTCCGTTACAGCTTTCTGACTGCGCTATTTCATTTTCATGATGTGGAAACTGAAGATCCTCTCCTCCTGCATGTATATCTATCGTTTCACCAAGGTGTTCTTTAGCCATCGCAGAACACTCAATATGCCATCCTGGTCTTCCTTCTCCCCAAGGTGATTTCCACGATATCTCATCGTCCGTTTTGCGTGCTTTCCACAGCGCAAAATCGAGAGGGTCTTTCTTGACTTCTCCCACCGCTATCCTTGCACCTGCCTCAAGGTCATCGATATTTTGACGCGACAGCTTTCCGTACTCCTTAAACTTTCTCGTTTCAAAATACACATCGCCATCGGCTTCATACGCATACCCATTGTCGACCAAATTTTGAACAAACTTTATTATATGTGCAATATGTTCGGATACTTTTGGATGGACGTTAGCACGTCTAACATTGAGTGCGTCTGCGTCGTCAAAATACTCCTCTATATATTTCTCTGAAACCGCGAGTGCGTTCTCGCCATCTTCCTTTGCTTTATTTATGATTTTATCATCTACGTCTGTGAAGTTCTGAACGAATTTAACGTCATATCCGATGAATTCCATATATCGTCTAAGCGTATCAAATACGACCATAGGCCTTGCATTTCCTATGTGAATATAGTTATACACCGTTGGACCGCACGTATATATATGCGCTTTACCCTCTTCAATCGGCACGAACTCTTCCTTTTGTCTGGTAAGCGTATTGTATATCTTCATATTTCCTCTTTCACTATTCTACTCTTATGGATTTAATTACTACCGGCGTTTCCGGTTTATCGCTGTAATCCCTCGGAACATCTGCAATTCCCATAGCAACGTCGAGCCCTTCAGTTATCTTTCCAAAAGCGGCATACGCTCCGTCAAGATGTGGTGAATCTGCTACCATTATAAAGAATTGCGAACCGGCAGAATTCGGGTCGTGCGCTCTCGCCATTGAAAGTACACCAGGTGTATGCTTCAGATCATTTTGAATTCCATTTTGACTGAATTCGCCCTTGATCGTATAGCCCGGACCACCCATTCCCGTTCCGTTCGGACAACCGCCCTGTATCATAAAGCCCGGTATTACCCTATGAAAAGTAAGACCGTCATAAAATCCTTCGGAAGCGAGTTTTTCGAAGTTTTCAACCGTTATAGGTGCAACATCTTCATACAGTTCGCCCTTCATCACATCTGAGTTTTCCATTTCGATTATAACCTTTTTCATTTTCTCTTCTCCTCACTTACGATAAACTTGGCTTTTTCAATAGCTTCTTCAACCGATAACTCCTGCTTTTCATCGTCACGTCTAAGCTTAAATTCAACGATTGACTCTGCCGCACGTTTGCCTACCGTGATTCTTATAGGAATTCCTATCAAGTCGGCATCTTTAAACTTTACACCCGGACGCTCTTTTCTGTCGTCTAAAATGACTTCTACACTTGACGCACGCAACTTATCATATATATCATCTGCTACGCTCGATTGAGCTTCATCATCAGGTTTGACAAGTGTTATTATGACATGATACGGAGCAACCGACATAGGCCAAATAATACCGTTTTCGTCGTGGTGCTGCTCAACTACAGCCGCAAGCGTTCTGCTAACGCCTATTCCGTAACAGCCCATTACTATATCGTGATCAGTCTGGTGTTCGTCCTTATACGTCGCTTTCATGGCTTTGGAATATTTAGTGCCGAGTTTAAATACTTGACCCACCTCTATTCCTCTTGCAATTTTTAGCGGTGCTCCACATTCCGGGCATGGATCTCCTGCTTTTATTTCTTTTATGTCCACCACTATATCGGCTTCGTAATCCCTGCCGTAGTTCACGTTCAATATGTGATAATCTTTTTTGCAAGCTCCGGCACACAGGTTTTTAAGTCCTACGAGCTCACTGTCAACTATCACAGTACAATCCTTAAGCCCTAAAGGTCCTGTAAATCCGGCTATTGCGCCGGTATAACCGAACCGTTCCATATCATCTGCATATTCTATCTCATGCTCCGCTATATTAAGTGCGTTTACAACCTTAATCAAGTTGAGTTCTCTGTCGCCACGCAGAAACGCTACAACGAGTCTTGGTTTATCTTCCCCTTCAACGTATTGCTTTAAGAGAACCGCCTTTATCGTATCTTTAGGCGTAATGTTTAAAAAGCGTGACAAGTCTTCTATGCTTTTTATGTTCGGAGTATGCACTTGCTCACACGGTAACATTTCTACGGTATCATCTAAAGGAATCTCGTCCATGCACTTTGCGCTTTCAACATTTGCCGCCATATCGCACTTGGCACAATATGCTATTTCGCTTTCCCCCACGTCGGATATTGCGGTAAACTCATGCGTTACATCTCCACCGATTGCTCCGCTGTCTGCGGAAACTGCACGGCATTCAAGCCCACAACGTTTAAATATACGATCGTATGCGTCATACATATCGCTATAACTTTTATCGAGTCCCTCTTCGTCCTTGTCGAATGAATACGCATCTTTCATTATAAACTCTCTGCTTCTCATCAGTCCGAAACGAGGTCTGGCTTCATCTCTATACTTAGTTTGAATCTGGTATAGCGTAATGGGTAGGTGTCTGTGAGACGATACAATATCTCTTATTATATCCGTAAAAACTTCCTCGTGAGTAGGTCCAAGACAAAAATCTCTACCGTTTCTGTCCTTTATCCTCCACAATTCAGGGCCATACTTTGACCACCTTCCGGATTCTTCCCAAATCTCGGAAGGTTGTACAGCTGACATTAAAATTTCTTGCGCTCCGAGACCGTCCATTTCTTCTCTTATTATATTTTCTATCTTGTGAAGAGTTCTCCACCCCAGAGGCATAAATCCATAAATTCCCGATGCCAGCTTTCTTATCATAGAAGCTCTTAAAAGCAATATATGGCTTGGAATCTCAGCCTCTGCAGGAGTTTCTCTAAATGTTTTCATTTGCACTTTTGAAAGTTTCATTTTTATCTCCAGTCATTTGATGTTTAATTTAATATTTATATTTTAAATTTGATATTTATATTTTTAAATCTCAGTGTTTAACTTGAATGATTAGTTTTTAGCTTACACATGACAGCATGCATACTGCTTGTGCCGCTATGCCCTCACCGCGACCCGTAAAGCCTAACTTTTCGGTCGTCGTCGCTTTTACGCTTATAACCGATTCGCTTACACCTAAAGATTCGGCAATGTTCTTCTTTATTTCATCCAAGTATGGCACAAGTTTAGGAGCCTCGCATATTACCGTAGCGTCGATATTAACGAGGTTATAACCTTTATTGGAAATCTCTTCCCACGCTTTTTCAAGCAAGATTAAACTCGAAATGCCTTTGTAAGAATCATCTGTGTCCGGAAAGAGATGACCTATGTCGCCCATAGCTGCCGCACCTAAAAGTGCATCAGTGATTGCATGAAGCAACACATCGGCATCGGAGTGACCATCAAGTCCATACTTGAAGTCGATTTCAACTCCGCCTAAAATCAACTTTCTTCCTTTTTTAAATTTATGAACATCGTATCCCGAACCAACTCTCATACTCAACTTAAGATCCTCTTTCGTCGTTATTTTGATATTCTGTTCCTCTCCCTTGACTACAGCGACTTTAAACCCTATTCTTTCTACAAGCCCTGCATCATCGGTGCCATGAAAGCCATCTGCAAACGCCGAATTATACGCTTCTCTGATGACTTCCGCCCTGAAAGATTGCGGTGTCTGCACGCAGTAAAGTTCAGATCTAACGAGAGTCCCTCCGCTTTTATTTCGAATTGTATCCTTTGGTATGATAGCGGCTGTTGCGGCACCGTAATTGTATGCGGCTTCAATCGAATCTTCCATAAGTGTCTCAGATAAATACGGTCTTGCCGCATCGTGAATAACTATTATATCGTCTGACGCAATTGACTTCCCTTCTAAAAACTTAAGTCCCTCATATATCGAGTCTTGACGACTTTCTCCTCCTGCTATAACATATATGGGTTTATGCGTTAGACCGGCGAATAAATTCTCGGTAAAATCTAAATAAGCCTTATTCGTGACAACTACTATTTCATCGACAAAAGCATTTTTATAAAATTTCTCAACCGTTCGTTCGAGAATCGTTTTACCTTCTATCAACAGAAACTGTTTCGGCACGTTTGCATTCATGCGAGAACCGATTCCTCCGGCTCCTATTACAACTCGAACATATGTGTCATTGTACATTTATTTCACCTCTATGAAGGCTTGTTGATTCTGCCAAATATCATTCTGCCTGCTGCAGTCTGCAACACACTCGTTACATATATCTGCGTCTTTTTGCCAATCATACTTCGTCCATCTTCCAAAACGACCATCGTTCCGTCATCTAAATACGCGAGCGCCTGATTAGGGTCTTTCCCTTGCTTGACGGGATTTACGGTCATTCTTTCTCCTGGTATTACGATAGGTTTAAGCCTGTTTGCAAGTTCGTTGATGTTTAAAACCTCAACTTCATCTATCGCGGCTACTTTATTTAAGTTGAAATCGTTCGTGACCACTTTGCCGTCTATCATCTTGGCGAGTTTCAAGAGCTTTACATCGACCTCCGGAATCTCTTTGAGTGCGCTTTCATTTCCGGTGTTATAAATTTCAATTCCGTAATCATTTTGAATTTTATTCAAAATATCAAGCCCTCTTCTTCCTCGTACGCGCTTTAGCGAATCTGAAGAATCGGCTATATGGCGAAGTTCGACCAAAACAAAGTCGGGGATTACTATTGACCCTTCTATGAATCCCGTATTCATTATTTCGTATATGCGACCGTCTATTATGACGCTCGTATCGAGGATCTTTGGCGTAAAGTGCGTAGGTTTTTTCTTGTTGCGTAAAAGCCCTTGCTTAACACCTTGTTTACCCTGTGCGCAATCCTGTTCTCCGCCGAACCCTGACAACAGTTGATTGAAAAGTTCCTTTCCTTTTTTGTTAGCTATTACGACGCCGAGGTATCCAAGCACTATGTAAGTAACAAGCGTTATCGCTGAGTATATATATCGGTTGCTTATCGCTGAATATATCTGCGTAATCAAAAGCGCTATTATTAAGCCTATTATCAAGCCCATAACGCCAACGAGAATATCCTTTCCCGATACTCCTTGCAAATCATCGCCTATGTTGTTCGCCATTTTCTTACTCTGTCGGGTGATAAGCGGCATAAGGCGAAAGAAAATAAATGCGAATAAAATAGAAAAAATCAATGCTATTGAAAGTCTTTGAGTATCATTCATATAATCACTGATATTGATATTTGAAATCAAAAACAAAAAGTCTATCAAAAGATAAACGCCATATCCTGCAAGACCCCCCAGAATCGTAAAAACTATCCTTAAGAGTTTCTTTAACATAATCTGTCCTCCTTTCCAACTTTTAGTATAGAGCAAATACATTATCAGGTCAATACTTGAGGTCGTTGCAGCTTATGTATTATGTGTGGTAAAATCATTATAATAATTACATGTGAAATTCACATTTACAACGAAGTTACATATTACACTGACATATTATAAAACCATTTATAAAAACCATATGAGAAATATATTAAATACATACATATATTAAGTGCATAAATGAATAAAACAAATACGATATAGGAGGACATATCCATGTATAAATTATTGGTTGTAGACGACGAACCCAACATAAGAGTCGTAATAAAGGAATATGCTGAATTTAACGGTTACGAAGTCACTGAAGCCTCAGACGGAATGAGTGCCGTAGGTCTATGCAAGTTGAACAAATACGATCTCGTGATATTGGATATAATGATGCCGAAACTCGACGGGTTTACAGCATGCAAAGAAATCAAAAAAATCCAGGACGTTCCTATCATAATGCTTTCAGCACGTACCGAAGAATACGACAAACTATTTGGGTTTGAGCTCGGCATAGACGATTACATAGTCAAGCCTTTCAGTCCAAAGGAACTCATGGCGCGCATTAAAGTTATTCTTGACAGACGCAATAAATCGCAAAATGACGATGCGGAGATTCTTGAATTCGGAGGCCTTGTAATAAATATGATCGCGCGAACCGTTACCGTCGACGGCAAGAGAATAGTCCTCACGCCAAAGGAATACGAACTCCTATTCTACCTGATTAAAAACAGAAACATAGCTTTGTCGAGGGATAAGTTGCTTTCGGATATTTGGGGATATGATTTCTTCGGCGACGATCGTACGATTGACACGCATATAAAAAATTTACGTAACAGTCTCGGCAACTATAGGAATTACATCGTTACTCTAAGAGGGGTAGGATATAAGTTCGAGTATGAAGATTAGTTTCGATTTTAGAAGTCTCAGGTTTAAGCTGTGGGCATATTTTATATTTTTCGCCATTATCATAATGGGACTTATTTGGTTTCTGCAAATTTTCTTTTTGAACAATTACTATGAAGATATGAAAATCAGAGAGGCTGACAAAGTCGCTAGACAAGCCATAGAAAGTTATAACGAAAGCGAGGACCTCATCACTTTTGAACAATCGATTAAAACGCTTGCTTACAGCAGCGACTCTTACATACGCATAGAAAACGGGTTCGGGGATCTTCTGCTTCAAGCGTACGGTATCGGAACACCACAGGGTACGCTCTATCAGATGCAAGCTCGTGATATTCGAAATCAACTTGCGATGAGCAAAATCGAAAATGTATCGCGAATAATTACAAATCCAAACAATACCAAAACTCTAATATACGGTTGCTATCTCTATAAGGCGACCGATACAACTAAAGGCACATCTAATAAAGCAAACAGCGTAATATTATTCGTCGTTTCGCCTCTGTATCCGGTGCAATCGACGGTATCCATTCTACAAACACAGCTCGAATATATAACTATAATAGCCATGTTACTTGCACTATTGACAGGCTTTTACATGGCGTCAAAAATCAGTCGCCCTATCAAAGACATAACATATTCGGCTGAGGAAATGGGTCAGGGTAACTACGGAGTTCAATTTGACGGCGGGCCGTATTCGGAGATTTCCAATCTCGCAAACACATTAACAACCGCATCGTTGGAACTCGAAAAAAGCGCTAATTATCAAAAGGACCTGCTCGCAAACGTGGGTCATGACTTAAAGACGCCTTTAACGATGATACGTTCTTATGCCGAGATGATACGAGATTTATCCGGCGATGATCCAAAAAAAAGGCTCACACATCTAAACGTAATAATGGACGAAGCCGACCGCCTGAATACGCTCGTAAACGATATTTTAAATATATCAAAAATGCAAAAGCAAGAGGTTTCACTTGAACTTAGTAAATTTGATATAGTTAAGGTCAGCAAAACGCTGCTTTCATCTTATGAGATACTATCGGAACAAGAAGGTTATGAGTTTACATTCAAATCCCCTGATTCCGTTTTTATAAATGCGGACAAAGCGAAGATAACTCAAGCGATTTCTAATTTCATAAACAATGCGGTAAAATACTGTGGAAGCGACAAACAGATATCAATAACGATTAAAAAAATGGGCAAGAAGTTCAGATATGAAGTTTCCGATCACGGTCAAGGTATCGCACCGGACGAAATCAGTCACGTTTGGGAGCGATATTACAAATCGAGTACAAACCATGTTCGAAGTACCGAGGGCACAGGTCTCGGATTATCCATAGTAAAAGAAATATTATTGTTGCACAACTTCAAATATGGAGTTGAAAGTGTCATGGGAGACGGTTCAACATTCTGGTTCGAATTTGAACCTGCAAAAAATAAAAATGCATAATAGATAATGCCGGTCGGCAAAAGCCCATTCAATACTTGTCTTTGCTAAACCGGTTTTACTATTTTACTCTTCACTTTCCAAATTATCATTTGCCTTCATGTGTGCCCTGTATTGCAAAAAGCAATCGATAGCAAAAGAGGAGGTAATGAAAATAGCAAGCAAGTATGATGTAACTTTTAGAAAATCGGGGATTCCTTCTTGACGCGTGCCCATAATTGTAAGAGCAATATATACTATTACGGCAATTTCCTGTAGAGTTAGCAGTATAATTTTTAGTGCAAGCGATCCGTCTGTATTTTTATCTACCTTGCACTGTAAGCAATAGTGCAAAGTCGCAACCCCAACACCAAGCATTACTATTGCAAGTAAAAGCGGAATGATTTTTATCACTCCCGACAAAACTATTATAAATATAGCAGCTGCCCCCACAAGCATAAGCTGTACGGCTGTAAGTTTTTTTCTTTTCATTCTACATCATCAGCCAACGAATATGCTGCCTCCTATAAACTCTCTCAAAATAGAGTTATTAACTATGATGGAATCGTCCTCTATAACACCGAAAAATTCGAGGAATTGCAACATTCTCTGAGCCTCAGCATACTCCTCTTCAGTCCTCTTGATTTCTCGCAAAAGCGGTTCAGCATATTTTTTGAGTACAGCTATTTCGTACACGTGGTACGAATTGAACAGCACGTCTGCTTCTCCGCTATAAGGGAATATGTTCTTATCTTCTCCAGCTCTTACCTTAGGCCATGATTTTATAGTATTTTGCGCCGAATAACCCCTGTGCGCATTGTCCCTTACGAGCCTTCTAAGCATTCTTTCATCTGTCGTAGGAATCCTGTTATGGCTGTCTATATTCAGCTGTGTGAGCGGGCTGATATATATCTTGTACTTCTCATCTTTATCGATAAATTCGGTCAGCTTTTCGTTGAGCCCATGTATTCCTTCTATAACTATAGGCTGATCCGGATGGATTTTCGTAATTCGTTCGCCGAACTTTTTATGACCCGTCAAAAAATCGAACGTAGGCAAATCTACTGATTTCCCTTGTAAAAGATCGTTCATATTGCTGTTAAATAAATCTATATCTATAGCGCGTATGCTTTCAAAGTCCTTTTCTCCATGCTCGTCCAGTGGAGTTTCCTCTCGCTCCATGAAGTAGTCATCAGTACCGAGATATATCGGTTCGAGCCCATTTACTCGTAGCTGAACGCAGAGCCTTCTCGCAAAGGTCGTTTTTCCTGACGAAGACGGTCCTGCAATTAAAACTATGCGTTTATGCTGTTTCTTGATATCGTCTGCTATCTGAGCTATTTTTTTCTCGTGTAGAGCCTCGGACAATTGTATTAAGTCGCGATATTCACCTTTTCTAATCTTATCATTCAGTTCGCACACATACTTAACTTCAAGCAAATTTGCCCATTCCGTTTGCTCTTCAAACGCATGATACATCTTCTTTTCATCGAGATACCTTGGCATTTTATCCGGCAAAGACTGATGGGGGAATCTAAGCAATACACCGTGCCTATATTTTCTTACTTCGAAAAACTTGATATAGCCTGTGCTAGGAACCATGAGACCGTAAAAGAAATCTCTGTAACCGTCAAGTTCATAAAAACTTACCCATGATATCTCAGGAACGCTTTCGATTAGGCGAAGCCTTTCCATTCGGTTAGATTCTTTTAGAAAGCGTATTGCTTCATCTCTCGTGACTATATGTTTTTCGACCGGTAAATCGAGTTTTACAAGTTCCTTCATGCGTTTTTCTATATCCGCCACGACGTTTGCGTCTACTGCGGATTTTCCACCAATTTCAGTATAAAGTCCCTTGTTCAGCGAATTATGTATTATAACATCACTTGACCCGCACACATCTTCTATCGCCTTTAAATATATTAACGCCAGACTGTTTTGGTATATCAAGTTGGCTGATTGCGTCCTTATATCGAGAAGTTCAACGTTGCACTCCTCCTCAAGTTGATATCTCAAGTCTACCAACTTATTATCCACCTTGGCTGCTACAACCGTATATTTTAGGGAGTCTTTGAGTTTTTCACAAAGATTCTCTATCGTCTCTCCTGCAACAATGTTTTGGCTGACTTGTTTACCTTTCGGTTCAATATTCACCTTTACTATCATGCTAAGTCCTCCTACCTTTTATATACTCGATTGTATCATATCGCACAGATAATAGCAAAATGACGACACTGCAATTGATTATAATACAATGTCGTCAAGTGTGTTATCATAAGCCCTATCCCTATGAGGTTTAGAGCCAAGATATATGGTCAATCTTATTTTTTATTAGATCGAGCGTTATAGCATTCGACGAGCTTTTCCATTTCCTCTTCGAAAAGAGTAATCCCTCGGCTCATGCGTTCGTGATCCTTATCCCAATCCCTAATATCAAATTTAGGTTTTTGGTCATTCCACGATACTAAATTCAGCTCTCTATTCCAACCTGTATCCTTTGTGCTGATAACTCCCAAATGCTCTACAATTTTAAACGTGATTTCCCTATCTGACATATTGTCTCCTCCCTATTCATTGCCCGTATAAATTGTATATCATCTGTCCCTAACGGTGTCAACACAACATAGAATTTCCCCTTATATAATCGACTCTGAAACAAGTTTATTCGGAAGCAAGTGCCTCATCTATTCTCTTCATAAGTTCCGCCTTGATTTGCGGATAATCGATTCCTCCTACTATAGGATCTCCGATTATATTTCCATTTCTGTCAACTACGATCGTCGTTGGAAATGCTGTGAATTTATTTATGTACTTACCGCCGTCCGTCTGTGGTTGAAGCCATATATTTCTGTATGTGGCTCCGTTTGCCTGCAAGATTTCTTTTGCCTCAGGCAACAGTTCCTGGCTGTATGGTATTTCTATATTTAAACCTATAACTTCTCCGCCTTTTTCTTTCAACTCCTCATTGAGCAGCTCAAGTTCGCCCATTTCGCCTACACATGCAGGACAGCTGTTAAACCAACAATTTACTACTGTAACCGAATTCTCCGCAAAAATACTTTCGTCAATTTGATTGCCTTCAAAGTCATCACCGAAAAATGGAGGGAAAACTTCAACCGACGATGAATCCTCTGCATCTACATCACTGCTGTCGCTTTCCGATTGAGCATCGGTTCCATCAAAAGTGCTGCCCCCGCTATTGGAATCCTCACCACAAGCTGCAAGTGCTAATACCATTACCATTATCGATAATATAGCGATTACTTTTATTGTCTTTTTCATAATTTTTTCCTTTCGTATGTATAATACTTATTTAATATTTATTGTAAATTTTATTACTTTACGTCTTGAGTTGTCAGCTCCTTATCTTGATTTAGGAGCATCATCTTTACGCTTATCGCATTCGTCGGGCAAGCACTTATGCACTCTCCACACCTTATGCATTCAAGTGCCGCATTATTCTTGGTTATATCGACATCCATTTTACAAGTTCTCGCACATTTCCCACAAGATATGCACGTATTCTTATCTACTCTATACTGCATAAAGGATACTCTATTAAGCAAAGAGTAAAACGCACCAAGAGGGCATATCCACTTGCAAAACGGCCGATAAAATACTATGCTCAGCAATACAACGGCGATTAGAATCGCGCTCTTGAGAGTAAATAACGGGCCGAGAAGCATACGAATTCCACTATCTACTGCCGCCAATGGAATAGCTCCTTCTATTACCCCCTGCGGACATACGTACTTGCAGAAAAAAGGAGATCCAAGTCCTACGTTATTCGTTAATACTACCGGCAGTATTATTACTAATACGAGCAGAAGTATATACTTTACATATCGGAGCGGTTTCAATTTTTTTGTACTGAATTTCTTAAAGGGAATCTTATGCAGTAAATCTTGAAACCATCCGAACGGACATAGAAATCCGCATATGAACCTTCCGACGAGACCCCCAAACAGCAACGCTATGCCGGTTATATAGTACGAAAAACTGAATTTCGTAGATCCTGCTACAGCTTGGAACGCTCCAATCGGACATGCTCCTGTGGCTCCCGGGCAAGAATAACAATTAAGCCCCGGAACGCAACCGTACTTTAGCGGTCCTGTATATATGGTACCGTTTAAAAAATTCGCGAGATGTATGTTAGACATTAGCGTAGCCAACGCCTGAATAAACCAACGTTGTTTTAAAAAGTTCTTTATCCTTTTAGCCAATTCCTACACACTCCAAACATAGTCTGACAGCTTTCATGAATGCGGTCTGCGCTTCTCCTCTATACGCCCCCACCACAATTAAAATGATTGACGAAATCATAATCGCTATAGGAGCAAATTTAATAATGGTCTTTTTCATATATATTCACTTCCATTTATGTAATATTTATTTTTGACTGTAATATTTATTTTATTTATTTTTTACTGCAATATTTATTTTATACAATACTTTTATGTAATAATTCTCTACGCAAAGATTTTCTACAAAGCGCATGAATCCGACGCAGCTAAAACTTTCGGTATAATCATTATACCCTTTAATATGTAATCTATGTGTTCATAATCTAAAAATAGTATTTACTTATTGTTCAAAAACCGTTTCACATATGTTCTCAAAAGTCTTGCCGTACCGTCTATCCCCAATACGCTGCTGTTTATTACGAGATCGTAATTTCTCGAGTCTCCCCACCGTCCGTCTGCGTAATTATTATGATATCTTGAACGCTCTGAATCTATACTGCTGATTACTTTAGCCGCTTCTTCTTCGCTCTTATCATAATTATCAATTACATATCCCAACCGGTCTTCCATATCGGCAGTAATAAATACGCTTACCATGCAATCGTAGTCGGCAAGTACATATTCGCCACATCTTCCTATAAGTACAAATGATTCACCTGCATCCGCTTTTTTTCTTATGAATTCAAATTGCATATCAACAACGTTGTCGTTAATAGAGTTGTTCACCCCTCTAACGGTTCTTGAGAAAAATCGGCTTTTAGGTTTTTCGTTATACTTTTCGATTTCATGTTCACGTATGTTGAGCTCTTTGGCAATTTCAGATATGATTTCAGAATCATATATATTGATAGAGAGTGATTTTGCAAGTCTTCTTCCTATTCTTCTGCCGCCACTGCCAAATTCTCTACCTATAGATACTATAATTTGCTTATCCATGATAACCTCCTATATATACCTACTCTCCATTATAATAAGTCCTACGGTAAGCGCTATTAGCGTCATTGGAACCGCATACTTACAATATCGTTTCCACGATATAAAATGTCCATTTTTTGCGGCTATACCTATTCCTACAACATTGGCGGAACCGCCTATCGGAGTTGCATTACCGCCTATCTCGGCGCCTATGCTAAGTGCCCAAGCCAATATAGGAATCTGAATCGCACCATTTGCCGCGAGTGTTTTTATTACAGGTATCATCGTTGCCGTAAACGGTATATTGTCAACGAAAGCACTGAACATGGCAGACATAGTGACTATTACCAATATGGTGATAAATATGCTACCTCCACCCATATGCTGAAGTATTTTCGCCAGCTTAACGAGAAGTCCGGTCTCTTCAAGTCCTGAAACCACAACGAATAAACCGAGGAAAAAGAGAATCGTTTTATAATCTATGCCTTTTATAATTTCTAAAATCCTTTTGCCCGAAGATATCGCCGTAAGAGTTGCAACTATAACTCCAACCGATACTACAGTCAATCCCGTTTCACCGTGTGTGACGAGCAAAACGACCGTCGTTATAAATATACACCAGCTGATAGCAAAATCCCTTTTGCTCTTAATAGCTTCTTTAGGCTGAGGGTATTTAACCGGAACGTCTTCCGACTTGTCCGTCGATTTTATATAGGTTGGATTTTCAAGTTTTTCTCTAAATGCGAGCGAAAAGAATACTAATGCAAAAAGAAGTGCAACCGCCGAAATAACACCTGTATTAGTGAAAAAATCAAAAAATGTAAAATGAAGTGTAGTACCTATTATAATATTAGGGGCGTCGCCACTCATGGTTGCCGCACCACCTAAATTTGCTGAAAATATTTCTGCAATTATCATATACCTCGCGTCAAACTTGAGCAAATCCGCAAGTTCTATAGTAACTACAACCATAAATAATATTACCGTTATACTATCTATAAACATAGCAAGCACAGCTGCCATTATCATAAACATGACTAAAATAGCTTTAGGTTTGTAATCGACAGCTTTTGCCACAAAGAGGCAAATCCACCTGAAAACTCCCGAACGCCCAAGTCCTTCAACCATTATCATCATACATGTAATAAAAATGATCGTTGACCAGTTGATACCGGTTGAATCAACGCCTTCCGTCCCTGCCACAAACCAAAATTCCTCATGAAACATCTTCGCTACTGCAAGCGTTTCAACGATTGCTTCCGGGCTTCGCATGCATATTCCAAGAACAACAACAATCATCGCCGCCGCACTTAAAAGCGAGACGATATGCCTCTCAATATGTTCTGAAATTATCAATGCGAACATGGCGATGAATATTACTACTGCTATAATCTGTGCTATCATTATCTGTCTCCCAAATTTAATTTCTGATACAGCATTATAGCACTTTTAAAAAATATTTTCTATCTTTCTTCTCTAAAATATGGAAGTCCTAAACTTTCAGGTGGTTGATGCTCTCTCTTATTTCTCATTCCCGTCACAACCAAAACGATTATCGTAACAACATAAGGAAGCATCTTATACAGTTCCTTTGTTGCCAAACTCATTCCGGTAGGAATAAATAAATATAGTATATACAGTCCGCCGAACAACATAGACGCAAACACGCTCACGTTAGGGCGCCATACCGTAAAAATTACGAGCGCTATCGCAAGCCAGCCTCTATCTCCAAATGCATCGTTTGACCAAACCCCCGATGCGTAATCCATTACGTAGTATAACCCTCCAAGACCTGCAATCATACAGCCTACGCACGTAGATGCGTATTTATAAAACGATACGTTTATGCCTGCAGCATCGGCAACTGCCGGAGCCTCTCCTACGGATCTCAAGTGCATTCCGGTTCTCGTGCGCTTCAGTATATACGCCGATGTAAATGCTATAGCGATAGCAAGGTAGGCTAAGAAGCCATATGATAAGAATATCTTGCCAAACCAACCTAAATCATCAGCAAAAGGAAGCGCTTTGCTGAAATATGAACTCGTAGATGATAGCGCTATGGACGGCACTTCGCTACCTGTAAGTTTTATGAGCGAACCTCCAAAAAAGTTACCTACCCCTACCCCAAATGTAGTCATTGCAAGTCCTGTAACGTTTTGATTCGTGCGAAGCGTCACCGTCAGAAACGAATATAGCAGCCCCATTAGCAGAGAACCTATTAAGCAAGCGATAATCGGTATGGCGATAGCCAAAAATCCGTTCATACTATCTCCTCCACCGCTTCCCTGCTCATACAGAAACGCACCTATTACTCCACAAATTCCCCCTACGTACATTACGCCGGGGATTCCAAGATTCAGATTGCCCGACTTTTCCGTTATCGTTTCACCTGTACTGCCATATAATAGTGGTATACTCTGAACTACCGCTCTTGGAATAAATGATACTATATCAAACATTTTTTACTCCTATCTGAACTATCACTTACGATTTCTTGTGTACGTTGATTTTATAGTTTATGAAAAATTCACTACCTATTACGAAAAACAGTATGATTCCCGTAAGAATATCGCCAAACGAGTGATTTAATCCGAATTCTGTAGATATCTCGCTTGCACCTCTGCTTAAAAACACGAGAAGGAAACTGCTTAAAATCATATTTATCGGATTGAACTTTGCAAGCCATGTTACCATTACAGCAATAAATCCCCTGCCTCCGGCAATAGTCGTGGTTACCGTATGATCGGTGCCTCCAACCAACAAAAGTCCTGCGAGTCCGCATATTGCTCCTGATATCAAAAGAGTTCTGAATATGACTTTGCCGACTTTAATTCCAACATACCGCGCTGTGTTCGTACTTTCCCCGACGACTGCAATTTCATATCCATGTTTACTATATTTCAGATATATGTACATTCCTACCGTAATTATTGCGACCACGATTATATTTAACAGATATTTTTCACCAAACAGCTCTGGTAACCAGCCGGCTCCAGTATCCTGATTTATTACACCTATCTTTCCCGAACCTTTGGGCACTTCCCAAACGATTACGAAAAACGCAACAAGCTGAACCGCGACGTAATTCATCATCAACGTAAATAAAGTTTCGTTCGTATTCCACTTCGCCTTAAAAAATGCGGGAATTCCTGCCCATACTGCACCTCCTGCCATGGCTCCTATTGTCATTATAGGAATTAAAACGGCATTTGGAACCTTATCGCCCAATAGAATCATACACGCGGCAGTTACAAGCCCTCCTATTAAGACTTGTCCCTCGCCTCCAAGATTCCAAAACTTCATTCTGAACGCAGGGGTCAGAGCCAAAGAGACAACGAGCAATATTGATAATTCCTGTCCTAATATCCACCATTTTCTTTCCGTTCCGAACGCACCCTTGATTATCGTATTAAAAAAATCAAATGGAGTAATACCCGTCATAACACCGGTTATTATCGCACATACCACAAAAGCTACGACTATAGCGCATATTCGTATTATCCACGACACGTATCCCGGCAACTGCGTTCTTCGTGTCAAATGTATTAACTGCATTCTCTTTATACCGCTCTTATCTTTTTTCATCGCCGGCCCCCACATCTTTTCCAATTACCTTAGTCATCATCATACCGACTTCATTTTTCTCGGCAACTTTGCCCTCCACTATTCCGCTTACCTTTCCTTCGCACAGTACGAGTATCCTATCGCATAACTCCAGCAAAACGTCTAAATCTTCGCCTACATATACTACGGCAACACCCTTTTGCTTTTGCTTATTTATCAAATCATAAATCGTATAAGAAGAATTTATGTCCAGACCTCTTACAGCATATGCGGAAAGCAATACCGTAGGTGCAGATGCAATCTCTCTTCCTACCAGTACCTTTTGTACGTTTCCACCACTCAACTTTCTTACGGGGGTGTTCAAGCTGTGCGTATTCACTTCAAGCTCTGTGACTACTTTTTGTGCTAACTCTTTCGGTGATTTCCTGTTTGCAAAGACCGACCTTCCATGTCTGAACGAACGCAACATCATATTATCTGTTAAATCCATATTTCCGACGAGTCCCATACCGAGCCTATCCTCCGGAACGAACGAAAGCGCAACACCGAGCGATGCTATCTCTATGGGATCTTTTCCTACGAGTTCCTCTTTCGTACCATCATCGCCTATATACGATATATTCCCGTGTTCTATTCGTTGAAGTCCGGCTATAGCCTCAAGAAGTTCCTTTTGCCCACTGCCTGATATGCCTGCAATACCGAGTATTTCTCCTGAATTTATATCGAATGAAACGTCATCGAGCTTCAATATTCCCTCTGAATTTCTAACGGTAAGACCTTCCACTGAAATTCTTTTTTTAGGATTTTTAGGCTCAGGTCGTTGTATATTTAGGGATACCGGTCTGCCGACCATCATGTTCGTCATCTCTTTAGCATTAGTTTCCTTAGTCAGCATTTCTCCCACAAATTTACCCTGCCTTAAAACCGCGACTCTGTCGCTAAGTTCTTCGACCTCATGTAATTTATGGGTTATGATTACTATTGCCTTGCCCGCATCTCTCATGTTCTTGAGAACTGCAAACAGTTTATCCGTTTCCTGTGGCGTTAAAACAGCCGTAGGCTCATCAAGTATCAGTATATCTGCCCCTCTGTAAAGCATTTTAACTATTTCAACGGTTTGTTTCTGTGATACGGACATATCGTAAACTTTCTGCAAAGGGTTAACTTCAAAGCCATACTTATCGCAAATCGCCTTTATACTCGCCTGTGCCTTACCCATATCAAATTTTTCTTCATCACTCAATCCGAGCATTATATTTTCCGTTGCGGTAAATACATCTATCAATTTAAAATGTTGGTGTATCATTCCGATACCATAATCGAAAGCTTCACGCGGTGAGCTTATAAAGGCTTCTTCACCGTTTATAAATACACTTCCCGAATCCGGATAATATATACCTGCAAGCATATTCATAAGCGTAGTTTTGCCGCTTCCGTTCTCCCCGAGAATCGAAAGAATCTCACCTTTATATACTTCAAGCGATACGTGATCGTTTGCGATAACAGAACCAAATTTCTTCGTTACATCTACCATTTTGACTGCGGCAACTTTGTTTTCCAAATCGTTACTCCCTTTTATTTATAACCCGAAAAACCCCGTGAATAACCGGGGTTTTTCGTATGACATTATTAGCTAAAACTGTGTATCCAAAAGATTTATTCCGTCGATTTTAAGGTCAAAGTACGGTGCTGATCTGAATTCAGATTCGCTGAAGTAACCGTCTTTGATGACTTCTGTATCCGGTGTATAGTCGGCATCCGTGTCAACATCTGCCATGTGCGACGTCAAGGATTCTCCTTCAACTGTAAAGTTTGCAGTATCGAATACGTGAAGGTTCCCATTCTGGAGTTCTGCCTCTGCAGCCTCTATAGCTTCCGCTGTACCTTCTGCTGCAACGCTTTCGTTGATATCCGTCAATATCACTGAACCTGTAGCAAGTGTGCCTGTCCAATCGGTATCTATGGCGCTACCGTTCATAACACTTGAAATCGCATACTTGTAATACGGTGCCCAGTTGATTTTAGAAGAAACGATAAAAGTATTAGGGCAAGCCTCTATAGTGCTTCCATTATATGATACGTTAGGAACTCCTGCAGTTTCACAAGCGGTAGGTGCTCCCATAGAGTCAGCGTGTTGGCTTATTACTACGCAACCGTCATTTATAAGCTTATTAGCAGCTTCTTTTTCGGCAGTTTCGTCATACCACGATCCGGTAAAAGTTACGTCCATAGTTACCGTAGGGCATACAGAACGAGCACCGAGGAAAAATGCCGTATAGCCTGATATTACTTCCGCGTACGTATAAGCACCGATGTATCCCATCTTCGCTTCGTCGTCTTTTATCTCATCAGCTGCGATCATTTCATTGAGCTTCATTCCTGCTGCAATACCGGCAAGATATCTGCCTTCATATATGGAAGCGAACGCATTGTGATAGTTCTCTATTCCTTCCGTATGCGCTTTGGTGCCTGTAGCGTGGCAAAACTGTACCTCAGGAAACTCCTTTGCAGCTTGTATCATGTAGTCTTCATGACCGAATGAATCGGCAAAGACTATTCCACAGCCGGCATCAGCAAGTTCAGCAGCCGCATCATAGCACTCCTGCCCCTCAGGTATATTTGTCCTTATTACATATTCAACTCCCAACTTCTCACAAGTCTCTTTTGCAGCGTTGATGAAGTTAAGGTCGTACGTCGAATTTTCGTCATGCAGGCATATGAATCCTACTTTAAAAGTAGAATCGGAATCACTCCCTGAACCGCCTGAGTTTTCTCCTTCATTTCCGCCACAACCCGTAAGCAACATAGCAGTTGCTACAGCTAAAATTAACGACAGTGCTAAAATTCTTTTTTTCATTTCATTCCTCCTAAATTAAATACACCATTCTTTTTCAACAAGCTGTAACTTTTTACTTCTATTTAAAATTGTGCATGTATCACAATGCACAAATAGAAATCATCTAAACACTATCTTATTGGGCTCCATGCTCTCTATCGCCGCAAGCGCCTCGACCCTTAGTCCTTTATCCCTAAGCGCATCGCCTCCGCCCTGAAAGCACTTCTCTACAGCTACAACAATCCCTGCAACATCAGCTCCGGCTTGACCTGCTATATCTATTAGCCCTTGCATAGCCTTTCCATGCGCGAGAAAATCATCTACTATTAAAACTTTATCATCTTTTCCTATATAATCTTTGCTTACCACGACATCATAATCTACTCCGTGAGTATGGGAATGAACTTTCGTAGAATATACGTTACCGTCAACGTTGCTCGTCTTATGTTTTTTTGCGAAAACAACAGGTACTGACAATTGCATGCCTGCTGCGACAGCCAGAGCGATTCCGCTTGCTTCTATTGTGAGCACCTTATTTACCTCGGTAGCACAGAACAATCTTTCGATTTCCTCTCCTGCCGATTTCATGAGAACTGTATTGATTTGTTGATTTAGAAAGCTTCCAACTTTTAAAATTCCACCGGGTAGAACTTTACCCTCTTTGAGAATCATATTTTCCATTTTCAACATATCGCTTCTCCCGAATACCTTGGACGAATTTAATAACATCTTCTGAACAATTCGAAACGGGCTCTTGCGTTGCGAAAACGAAATAACGCTAAACGACAAATAAAACATAGTTAAAACGAAAAAACAGACCTTATAAAAGCCTGTATGTTTTCACTAAGAATATTGACAAACAGCCATATGCAATTAAAAAAGTAATCACTACACATTGCACTGTTCGTCTCATCTGATAGTCGCGACTGAGGCGTCACGGTAGAAACATTCGAGCCATCTATCCGAATTTATATCAGCAATTATTAAATTTTATTTTTATGATACAGTCATACTAAACTAAAAGTATACCGATGTCAATACCAAATAGCCATATTCACAAAACAACTCTTGCGTGCTATAATTTTAACTGAAATTGGAGGTGCTAAATTGGTTTTTATAGAAATACTAAAAGCTGTTTTATATGGAATAGTTGAGGGAATTACGGAATGGTTACCCGTAAGCAGCACGGGACATTTGATTTTGCTTCAGGACATACTGCCGATGCAAGTTTCGGAAGAGTTTTGGAGTTTCTTCCTCGTCGTCGTACAGCTCGGCGCTATAGTCGCCGTAATCGTATATTTTTGGCAAAATATCTTTCCATTCAATACGAAGGTTAAGAGTAAACCGTTTCTCAGATACGACGTGCTGAACTTATGGCTTAAAATCATCGTAGCATGCATACCTGCCGGAATCGTCGGAGTACTCCTCGACGACTGGATCGATGAGAATTTATATAACCCCGTAACTGTAGCGTTAATGCTCATTTTAGTCGGTATAGCGTTTATAATAGTGGAATATAGAAATAAAGACTACCACCCGAAAGTGACATCACTCAGAGATATTTCATATAAAGATGCAATTATCATAGGGCTTTTTCAAGTCATTGCAGCTGTACTTCCGGGGACATCGCGCTCAGGGGCTACTATAATAGGAGGACTGTTGATAGGCATACAGAGAACTATCGTTGCAGAATTTACTTTCTTTCTTGCAATACCTGTCATGGCGGGAGCGAGCTTACTAAAGCTGATTAAATTTGAAGGTTCTATAACCGGAATAGAAATGGCAATTTTAATAATAGGAATGGTAGTTGCCTTCCTCGTATCCCTTGTGTGCATAAAATTCCTCATGGGATATGTTAAGAAAAACGATTTCAAGATATTCGGCTACTACCGCATAGTTTTAGGCATAATAGTTCTTGGATATTCAGCGTTTAAACTGTTCAACTGATTCAAGACTTTTGACTCAATACGCTAAAAAATATGTTTACGTTGATATTTGAAAGTTCTCGGACTTGACAAAGCAGTAAAAATATAAGAAAATCTATAAAGTGATAATGACGATTATCGTTTATACCAACAAGATAAACGTCTCAATTAAGGAGGAATACTATGGAAAAAGCAGCATTGAAAGCTATCGATCGCAGCGAAAACGGTGCTAAAAACGTCAAACAAGTTCGCAAAGAGGGATTTACCCCTGTTATATTATATGGTAAAGAATATGACAACGCTTCGCTAAAAATTAAAACTACAGAGTTGAACAAATTTCTTTCACATCACGGTCTTGGTGCCATGACAGAAATCGAAGCTAACGGCAAGGTTGAACTTGCACTCGTAAAAGAGATTCAGCGCAATCCGGTAACACACGAAGTTCTTCACGTGGATTTTCTACACCTGAAGGCCGGCGTAAAGGTAAAAGTCGATTTACCTTTAGCGTTCGTCAACGAAGACAAAGTGCCTAACGGACTATTCGTTCAAAGGCTTCTTGAAGTCGTAAACGTAGAATCTCTACCTAAGAACTTAGTCGACTTTATAGAAGTAGATTTAGAGGGGCTTGAGCTCGGTGATACGCTTGCGGTTAAGGATATCGATATGAGCAAGAATGAAGGCATGGAGATTTTGGACGATCCTGATACACCTGTATTACACGTAGTAGAACCTACTGTTTACAAGGAGCCTACTGAAGAAGAAGCAGAAGAAGGCGAAGAAAGCGCAGCTGACGTTCCTGTTGTTGGAGAAACAGAGGAAACGGAAGAATAGACCACAAAACTCAATTCAAAAGACTATCAAAGGCAAGGTGTCAATCACCTTGCCTTTCGCGTGCTTACCGTTTACATATATGCTATAATAAGTCTTGTTAAACGACGACGTAAAAGTTAGGAGGAATTTAATGGGAATTAAAACCGATATCGAAATCGCACAGGAGTGCAATAAAAAGCATATATCTCAAATTGCTGATGCCTTGGACATTGACGATAAATATTTAGATTTATATGGAAAGTATAAGGCAAAAGTTGACTATAATATACTTAAGGATATGAAAGATACGCCTGATGGTAAATTGGTCCTTGTTACCGCAATCACGCCTACTCCTGCCGGTGAGGGAAAGACTACGACTACCGTAGGGCTTGCAGATGCCATGAACAAGATCGGCAAAAAAACTACTGTAGCGCTTAGGGAACCGTCATTAGGTCCGGTCTTTGGAATCAAAGGTGGTGCCGCAGGCGGCGGATATGCTCAAGTCGTTCCTATGGAAGACATCAACTTACATTTTACCGGAGACTTTCATGCAATAGGGGCGGCAAACAATCTTCTTGCAGCTATGCTCGACAACCACATACAGCAAGGAAACGCGTTAGGCATTGATGTGAGACGTATAACGTGGAAAAGAGCTGTCGATATGAACGATAGGCAACTTAGAAATATCGTCATAGGACTTGGAGGAAAACCTAACGGCACTCCACGTGAAGACGGATTCGATATCACGGTGGCAAGCGAAATAATGGCAATTCTCTGCCTCGCAAGTGATATACGCGATCTGAAAGAACGGCTATCAAAAATAATAGTCGGCTATTCTTACGATGCAAAGCCTATAACAGCTTCCGATTTGAATGCACAGGGGGCAATGGCTGCACTTTTAAAAGACGCACTTAAACCAAATTTAGTTCAAACCCTTGAAGGAAATCCTGCACTCATACACGGAGGACCTTTTGCAAACATAGCACACGGCTGTAACTCCGTAACCGCAACTAAACTCGCTCTAAAACTTAGCGATTATGCCATTACGGAAGCGGGCTTCGGTGCAGATTTAGGGGCGGAAAAATTTCTGGATATAAAATGCAGAGTTGCAAACCTCGTACCGTCTGCAGTAGTCATAGTAGCAACCGTAAGGGCGCTTAAACATCACGGGGGAGTTGAAAAAGCAAAACTCAACGAAGAAAACCTCGAAGCATTGAAGAGAGGTCTTCCAAACTTGCTCCAACACGTATCAAATATTACGTCCGTTTTCGGGCTTCCTGCCGTAGTCGCTATTAACGCATTCCCGACAGACACGCAAGCTGAACTCAGGCTTGTTGAAGAAGAATGCAAAAAACTCGGGGTAACCGTCGCACTGAGTGAGGTATGGGCAAAAGGTTCAGAGGGCGGAGTTAAGCTCGCGGAAGAAGTTGTAAAACTTTGTGAGACGGATAAGCACTTTGAATTCGTATACGATACCGACCTGAGCATAGAAGAAAAATTGGAAGCAATCGCCAAGAAAATATACAGGGCAAACGGCGTTGAACTCGTAGAAAAGGCACCTAAACAGATAGCTGAAATCAAGGCGTTAGGATTTGATAAATTGCCTATATGTATGGCGAAAACACAATATTCATTTTCCGATGATCCGAAAAAAACGGGAGCACCTTCGGACTTTAAAATTTCGGTTCGCAATATCAAAGTTTCTGCAGGCGCAGGATTTCTCGTAGCTCTTACAGGCGATATCATGACGATGCCGGGACTTCCAAAGGTTCCTGCTGCCGAGAAGATAGACGTTGAAGACGATGGAACCATCACAGGCTTATTTTAAAAGCATATTATTTAGGAGCAGATGAAGATGATTTTAACAGGGAAAGAAGTTGCATCGTCGATTAACGATATTACGAGGTCAAAGGTAGACAGTTTATCGAAATTACAAATCACACCTACACTCGCAACCATACGCGTAGGTGAACGTGAAGACGATAAGAGCTATGAACGTGGTGCGTCAAAGCGTTGCGAAATGCTCGGAATTAAAGTTATCAACGTCGTCTTACCGGAAGCCATCGAGCAGGAGAAATTCATGAATGAACTCAAATCGCTTAATGACGATTCGGATATTCACGGTATATTGATGTTCCGGCCGCTTCCTTCACACCTTGATGAAACAGCTGCACGCATGGCAATATCACCACTTAAAGATATTGACGGGTGTACAGACGGTTCACTCGCGGGAGTATTTACAAATACGGATATGGGATATCCACCATGCACCGCTCAAGCTTCTATTGATATATTGAAGTACAATGGTGTACAATTAGAGGGAAAAAACGTCACCGTAATAGGTAGATCCCTCGTAGTAGGGCGTCCTCTTGCAATGATGTTAATGCACGAAAATGCAACGGTGACCATATGTCATACCAAAACTAAAGATATGCAACTGATTACAAGACAAAGCGATATTGTAATTGTCTGCGCGGGAAAAACCGACTCGATAGGCAAAGAATACTTTTCTCCCGGACAAATCGTAATAGATGTCGGCATAGGTTTAAGTGAACGCACGAAAAAGCTGTCGGGTGACGTAAAGTTCGATGAAGTTATGCCTATAGTTGGCTCAATAACGCCTGTCCCTAACGGGGTAGGAAGCGTTACCTCAAGCGTTCTTGCACTTCACGTGGCGATGGCAGCAGAATCTTTATCGAAGTAGGTATGATTTTCAATTGCCGGATTACAACTTCGCGCAATTGATTTTAAAAATAAATAGTTAAGTCAGAGTAGGTACAGCGCGTAAAGTGTCTCGGAATGGGAAGTTGTCCGTGAACGAAGGCATATTTAAATATGTTGCGGTGCTGTTACCGCATCCGCTGCCACTTTAGGACCGAAATCTCCTTTGTGGCACTGTCATGAAAGGAGTTTTTGTATGCAATCCTCAAAAACAAAACGTATGACCATCAACGCACTTTTGGCTGCTATGGTCGCAGTATTAGGTTATCTTGCAATAAGCACAGGTAATTTTAAGATAACGTTTGAAACCCTACCAATTCTCGTAGCAGCACTTCTCTTAGGTCACGTAAGCAGCTTTAGCGTAGCAGCAATCGGAACTTTTATCTATCAATTGTTAAAGTTCGGTCTCATGCCCACTACACCTATGTGGATGATTCCATACATAGCGATGGCATTGGTCGTAGGAATATACGCTAAGAGCAAAGACTTTAAATTGTCTCAAAAGCAAACGGTCTTTATCGTGGTGCTCGGAGAGTTTCTCGTGACTCTGCTAAATACAGGAGCACTTTACGTAGATAGTCATATATACGGATACTACTATCCTACGTTTATAACCGGTATGCTTATACCTCGATTAGTAGTATGCTTCGCAAAGGGATTGGCATTTGCATTCCTTCTTCCTCCGCTTATAAAAAAATTACATTCTTCAAAAATCGTATAAGGAGATTGTTGATGAAATTCACTTATAACGAAGCCATATCATATATCGAAAATTACACGTGGAGCGAGACTAAACTTGGCCTTGAAAGAACTAAAAAGTTGCTTGAGCTCGCCGGTAGTCCGCATAAGAAGCTAAAGATAATTCACGTTGCAGGCAGTAACGGTAAAGGTTCTACCTGTGCAATGTTGTCATCAATCATAAAAGAAGCCGGTTACAAAGTGGGATTATATGTATCACCTCATATTGAAACTTTTTGCGAAAGGATACAGATAAACGGTAATAATATCCCTAAAAATGACTTGGCATACATAACTTCACAAATCGCAGAGCTTGCAGACTCTATGGAAGAACACCCGAGCCAATTTGAAATCGTGACCGTAATCGCCTTGAAATACTTCGCCGAGCAGTCTTGCGACGCCGTAGTTCTCGAGGTCGGAATGGGTGGTAAGCTCGACAGTACGAATGCTATAGACGCACCTATTCTCGCAGTGATAACAAACATAGGTCTTGACCATACTGAATACTTAGGTTCAACGATTGAAGAAATATCACTTGCAAAGGCGGGCATAATAAAGCACGGTTCTTCCGTCATATGCTATGACTCCGGAAAAGCGTCAGTAGATATCATCAGATCCGTATGCGAGGAGAAAAACGTCCCGCTCAAAATAGTAAATTTTGATAAGTTGACTCCTTTATCGTTTGATTTAAACGGTCAGTCATTAGAGTATCATAGTCAATATGAAAGTTGTAATAATGCCTCTCAAGAGATTTCAAAGTTCACTTTTAAGCTCTCGCTTCTCGGTCACCACCAGCTCAAAAACGCAGCAACCGTTATAGAAGCGATATACGAATTAAGAAATCATAATTTTAATATCACAGATGAAGCATTAAAAAAAGGTCTTGCGAATACCGTATGGCCTGCGCGGTTTGAAGTGCTGTCAAATAACAATAATAAAAAAGAAAAAACCTTTATTCTCGACGGCGGTCATAATTCACAATGTGCATCGGCTCTCGTCGACTCAATAAGGGACTATCTCGAAGAAAAAAAGGTTATATTCATTCTCGGTATGTTGGCTGACAAGGATTATGATGAGGTCATAAAGATTTTAATGCCTGTTGCGAGTTCTTTCATATGTACAACACCTAATAGCCCGAGGGCGTTAGATGCCGATGAACTTGCATTACATATAAGTGGCGGTTCAGCAGTAGTAGAAAAAAATCCTTCAGAGGCCATTTTATCAGCTATCAAACTATCCGGGCATGAACCTATAATTGCGTTCGGTTCGCTTTATCTGGCTGGAGAAATACGCCAATCATATAATCAGCTGATGAAATGATAGCAGTACATGAAAAAATCGATAATTTACACCTCATAGATAAGTTGTATATGATATAATCATCTATTATATTCAACAAACGGAGGCTTTAATGATAGCAGGCATGACATACTACCAGATTTGCTGGTTTTTTATACTATATTCCATATTAGGCTGGATTACTGAAGTCATCTTCTATGCTGTAACGGAAGCAGAAGTTGTAAATCGTGGTTTTTTAAATGGACCCGTCTGCCCCGTCTACGGCTTTGGAATTTTAGGATTTTTTGCACTGGCTCACTTTATCGATAGCAGTTCTACCCCTGATCATATCGGCGCAAACTTGAGCTTACCGGTCATATTTTTCGGGGGTATGATAATTGCAACAATTGTCGAGCTAATAGCAGGTTGGCTTCTCGATATTTTATTTCATGCGAGGTGGTGGGACTACACCGATAAGCCGTTCAATTTAAAAGGCTATATTTGTCTCCAATTCAGCATAATGTGGGGCTTTGCCATTACATTCGTAATTCGAATTTTTCAACCGTATATAATGAGTGAACGAATGCAAGTTATGCCCGAACGATACGGCTGGATTTTCATGAGCATATTTTATGTGATATTTATAGTCGATATAGTCGTTACCGTTTCTATTATTCACGGATTTAACGAAAAGCTTAAACAACTAAATGATATCGAAACCTCTATGCGAAAGGTTAGCGACAGCTTGACGAATGTAATAGGTGGCAAAACACTTTCAACCGCACAAAGCATAAGCAGCGGTAAAGCACATGTCGCCATAGCAACATCTGACTTGAAAGATGCTGCAACCGCGAAGATAGGAGCTGCTCAACAAATAGCAAATTCAAAGCTTGAGGCTCTTCAGAATCGTTTTAAAATAGAAGAAGAAAAGCTGATAGAAAGCATAACCTCACATAGGCATTTTGGACCTACCAGAATGCTCCGTGCATTTCCTAAAATGGTCAGTGAAAAATACGATTCAGCATTATCAATGATTAAGGCAAAAATTAAGGTTCAAAATCGAAAACCAAAAAAATAAAGTTATAGAATAGGACAAAAAGTGTTGATAAAAACCGCTATAACCTTTGTTAAATCAAGGGCAATAGCGGTCTTAAGTTTTTTGAAAGTCAAACTTATGTCTTCACATAGTTCATTTTCTATATTTTAGGTCCCGCTTTAAAAACTTCATCGCTCATATTAGAGTATCTCTTGAAATTTTCTGCAAAACTCTCGGCAAGCTTTTGACAGCTTTCCTTATAAGCCTGCTTATCTTCCCATGTATTTTCAGCAATTAACAGTTCATCCGGAACACCGTCCACTTTGGTTGGAACTTTAACTCCAAATACTTCATCACGAACGAAATCGCTCTTTTCAATTTCTCCCGTCAATGCGGCATTAACCATAGCACGAGTGTAGCTCAAATTCATGCGCTTTCCCGTTCCGTTTCTTCCCGTATTTACGAGATATACGTTTGCGCCCGCTTTTTTGACCTTTTCCGCTAACATCTTTGCGTATACCGAAGGATCTAATGGGAGAAACGGCTCTCCAAAGCAAGCGGAAAAAGTAGGAATCGGATCCTTTACTCCTATTTCCGTACCTGCCACTTTAGATGTGAACCCTGAAACGAAGTAATACATGGTCTGATATTCGTCCAATTTGCTGATAGGTGGAATGACACCATACGCATCAGCCGTAAGAAATATAACCGTCTTCGGAACGCTCTGACTCATTCCTGAAAGCTCCGCGTTAGGGATATACTCTATCGGATATCCTACTCTTGAATTTATCGCAAGCGAATCGTCAAAGAAATCGAATTCGCGAGTTTCCATATCCATAACTACGTTTTCAACGAGCGACCCAAATTTTATCGCATTATATATTTCAGATTCACTTTCCTCGGATAAATTTATGCACTTCGCATAACAACCACCCTCGAAATTGAAAACGGAATCATCTGCCCAGCCATGCTCATCATCGCCTATTAGACGTCTCGTAGGCTCTGCAGACAGCGTAGTCTTTCCAGTTCCGGATAGCCCAAAGAAAACCGCAGTATCACCGCTACTTCCGATATTAGCTGAGCAGTGCATAGGAAATACGCCTTCTTTCGGCAATACGTAATTCATCACCGAAAAAACAGCTTTCTTTATTTCACCGGCATATCGAGTTCCACATATCAAAACCTCTTTAGCTTCGTAATCTATCATTATTGCAGCCTCGGAGTTCGTGTTGTCAACAGCAGGATTACACTTATAGTTAGGCGCTGCTATAACATTATAATCGGGAACAAAGTCAGCCAGTTGTTCCTCCGAAGGTCGTCTCAATAGTTGCCTTATAAAGAGATTTTGAGACGGTAGCTCATTTATAATTCTAAATGCTTTCCTATATTTTTCATCTGCACCTGCAAATCCGTCAAATACAAAAACTTCTTTTCCTTGCAAATAAGCCTTGACTTTAGCTTTCAACGCTTCAAAGCTGTGCTTATCTATCGGACGATTGACATTTCCCCAAGCAATCTCATCATGAACAGCTTTTGTATCGACGATGAATTTATCATTTGCGCTTCTTCCCGTATGCTTGCCGGTCTTAACGACAAGAGCTCCCGTGTTCGAGAGAACCCCTTCGCCCCGCATTATGGCATATTCTGTAAGCCTTGCTGCATTTAAATTGCGATATACAGCCTTTGTATTAACAATTCCAATTTTACTTAAACCGTAGTCGTTCATCACATACCTCTTTACTCTTCGTAAATATCTACAGCACAGTTCATATGAACCTTTTGAACGTCATCGTTATCTTCAAGCGAATCTACGAGTTTGCGAAGCTTTGCAAAGTCTTCTTCTGCCGGAGTGGCTTCAATTGACGGAACAAATTCAACATCTGACTCTAAAAGTTCATATCCCTCGTCCATTAAAGCCTTATGCACATCTGCATAAACGCCAGGATCCGAATATATGGTATAACTTTCTTCGCCGTTAATCATGTCCTCAGCACCTGCATCAAGCGCTGTTTCCATAAGTGTATCTTCGTCCACGCTATCGCTCTTTTCAATTTCAAAAACGCCTTTTCTCGAAAACATATATGAAACGCAACCCGGAGTACCTAAATTGCCTCCGTATTTATCGAATAACGACCTCACTGCCGAAGTGGTTCTGTTTGTATTGTCAGTAAGACAACTTACTATGAACGCAACTCCACCTGAACCGTATCCTTCAAAAGTCAATTCCTCGTAATTTACACCTTCCAATTCACCGGTGCCTTTTTTGACCGCTCTTTGAATATTATCATTTGGCATACTTATAGCTTTGGCTTTTTCTATAGCAACTCTCAGCGAAGAATTGTACTCGGGATCTCCTCCATCCTTTGCCGCCACGGTAATGGCTTTAGCATATTTAGTAAACAACGCCGCTCTCTTTGAGTCCTGAGCAGCTTTTCGTCCTGCAATCGTTCCGTGTCTTCCCATTTAAAGACCTCCTATTCATTTGAATTTCAAGAAATTATAAATAAAGTATATCTCATTTGTTCGATATATACAAATTTTGTATCACGCTTCCATGTTCTTATGTGCCGTTGACATCATCAGCTTGATTCTGTTTAACTGGTTGACATCACTTGCTCCAGGATCGTAGTCGATAGCTACGATGTTTGCCCTTGGATTCATCTTTCTGACCGCTTTCATTACGCCCTTGCCCGTTACATGGTTCGGTAGGCACGCAAACGGTTGTAAGCATACGATATTTTCAGTACCTTCTTTTATCAGCTCTATCATTTCCCCTGTCAAGAGCCAACCTTCTCCACATTGATTGCCGAGAGAAACGATTTCCGTTGCGGCTTGAGCCGTTTGCTCTATATATGCAGGTTCTTCGAAATGTTTGCTCTGCTTCAAAGCTTCTCGCATAGGCTTTCTTACCCACTCGATCATCTTAATCGCCACTTCGTTTATCTTCATTTCCTTATACGTTCCGGAAAGTCTTTCGTAATTAAACTTTTTGCTGTACATTCCGTATAGGAAAAAATCTATCAAATCGAGGACGACCGCCTCTCCCCCTTCTTCTTCTATTATGCCGACTATATCGTTGTTTGCGTTAGGGTGATACTTGACCAAAATCTCACCGACTACACCTACCTTAGGCTTAACCTCATCGGTTCTTTCTACATCGTCAAAATCCTTGACGATGCCTTTGATATTTTCTTTAAAAGTTTTTCTGTCAAAGTTAATAGTATTGTCCACTATCTTGTCATGCCACTTTTCAAGTATCTTGTCGCAAGTACCTATCTCTTTTTCATAAGGTCGCGTCGCATATAGCACTCTCATTATCAAATCGCCATACATAACGCCTGTAACGAGTTTCATACCCATGCTCGGCGTTATTTTAAATCCCGGATTCTTTTCTAAGCCGACTATATTAAACGACAATACCGGAATTTGTTCCATATTTAAATCCGATAAGGCTTTACGAAGCAGTGCCACGTAATTGCTCGCTCTACAACCGCCACCAGTCTGCGACATGAAAAGTGCAGTTTTGTTCAAATCGTATTTACCCGATTTGAGTGCTGATATTATCTGCCCGAGCGTTACAATTGTAGGATAGCAGGCATCATTATTGATGTACCTGAGCCCCTCGTTTACGGCATTTTTATCTACTGCCGGCAGAAGCTCCGCGTTATATCCGCACGAGCGAATTGCCGCCTGTAAATACGTAAAATGAAGAGGTGACATCTGTGGCACCAGAATCGTATAATTTTTCCTCATCTCCTTATCGAATATCTTACGCTCATAATCCTTGTAATTGTACTCTGAATGTATATCGTTCTTCTCTCGTTCTTCCATAGCTGCTTTAAGAGAGCGTATTCTGATTTTTATTGCGCCCAGATTCGATACTTCATCTATCTTTAGTACTGTATACAGCTTATTGTTTGCGTTACATATCTCTTCAACTTGATCAGTCGTAACGGCATCAAGTCCACAGCCGAAAGAATTCAGTTGAACGATTTCCATATCGTCATTTCTTCCTGCAACATCGGCAGCCTTATACAGTCTTGAGTGGTATACCCACTGATCCAGTACCCTGACAGGGCGAGGCATTGAGCCTAAATGCTCTACCGAATCCTCACTCAGAACTACTAAATCAAAGGACGATATCAGTTTATTTATACCGTGATTGATTTCAGGATCAAGGTGATAAGGTCTTCCCGCCAATACGACCATCTTCTTACCGTTTTCTCTCGCATATGCTATAGCTTCATCGCCTTTATCGCGTACATCTTGTTTATAAAGTTCCTGCTCTTTTCGCGCAACTTTTATAGCAGTCTCAATTTCTTTTTTTGATATTCCACGGGAAGACAGTTCATCGTAAAGCGCCCCTATAAGCCTTTTATCGTCATCGTAAGGCAAGAACGGATTGCTCATTTGTACATTATTTTCATTGAAAGTATCTTCCATATTGTTGGCTATCACTTCGGGATACGATGCAACTATAGGACAGTTATAGTGGTTAGATGCTCCGGCATCTTCTTCTCTTTCATAATTTAGACAAGGGTAAAATATCCACTTTACTCCTTGCTCCACAAGCCACTCTATGTGACCGTGTACTATCTTCGCAGGGTAGCAAGCAGTATCTGAGGATATCGTTTCCATACCGCTTTCGTATATGGTCTTATTTGAGAGTGGAGACAGCACGACTTTAAACTTGAGAGTTGTAAAAAGAGTAAACCAGAAAGGATAATTTTCGTACATGTTCAGCACTCTCGGGATACCTACGCTTCCCCTCGTCGCTTCACTATCGTTCAAAGGTTCATATCCGAATAATCTCTTTACCTTGTACGTATAGAGATCCGGTAGTTCTCCAGTATTGGACTTTATTCCTGCCCCTCGCTCACATCTATTGCCAGTCACGAAGCGACTTCCGTCCGCAAAAGTGTTTATGGTAAGTATGCACTTATTCTCACATAAGTTACACCTGCCGTTCTTGTGCGTCGCTTTAAAATCGTCTATTTGCTTAGGAGTTAAAACTGAAGAAACTTCACCCTCAGCGTATTGTTCCATTCCGATCAATGCACATCCGTACGCTCCCATTAACCCTGCAATATCAGGTCTTACTACATTTTTACCCATTATTTTTTCAAAGCTTCTAAGAACTGCATCGTTTAAGAACGTTCCGCCCTGTACGACTATTTTTTCGCCTGCCTCGTCGGTATTTCTCAGCTTAATTACCTTGTATAAGGCATTTTTAATTACGGAGTACGAAAGCCCCGCAGAAATGTCGCCTATAGAGGCACCTTCTTTCTGTGCCTGCTTGACTTTTGAATTCATGAAAACGGTACACCTCGTACCCAAATCTACAGGATTACCTGCAAACAGAGCCTCTTTTGCAAATGCGCGAGTGTCGAGATTTACGGACTTTGCGTAAGTTTCCAAAAAAGAACCGCACCCCGACGAACACGCTTCATTCAGCATGATGTTATATATAGCCCTATCTTTTATCTTTATGCACTTCATATCCTGCCCGCCGATATCTAAAATGAAATCTACACCCGGCAAAAAATGTTCAGCAGCTCTGAAATGTGCCATCGTTTCTATCTCTCCAAAGTCGGCATGAAATGCAGTCTTTATAAGTTCTTCTCCGTATCCCGTAGTAACGGTCTTACCTATAAATGCAGACTTCGGCAGCATCGAGTACAGCTCTTTCATCATTATTTTTGTAGCACCTATCGGGTCACCCTCATTGCCTCTGTAAAAAGAGTAGAGCAACGCGCCGTCTTTATCTAACAAAGTCGCTTTAGTAGTCGTTGAGCCTGCATCTATTCCAAGGAAGAGTGCTCCCTCAGCAGAGGATATATCTTTTCTTTCTATTTTTTCGGCATCATGTCTTCTTTTAAAATCATTGAAATCCTCATCACTCTCAAACAGTGAGTCTATGTGTTTCGTGTCTGACATAGACGAGGTGTCTGCGCTTTTTAAATTCGCAATCAAATCAGCAAGCCCTATTTCGTCTTTTTCATCTGCAAGCATGCTCGCACCTATAGCGACGAAAAACTTTGAGTTATCAGGGAATATTACCTCTTCACTTGTCAATCCGAGCGTATCTACAAATCTCTTCCTCAATTCCGATAAAAATGATAAAGGTCCCCCTAAAAACGCTATTTTTCCACTTATTCTATGACCACATGCAAGACCGCTTATCGTCTGGTTGACTACAGCTTGAAATATGGACGCAGATAAGTCCTGGATAGAAGCTCCTTCATTGATTAGCGGTTGTATATCCGTTTTTGCAAACACTCCGCACCTTGCAGCTATCGGATAAATCATCTTATGATTTTTTGCGGCTTCGTTTAAGCCGGTAGGGTCGGTGTTAAGTAGTATAGCCATCTGGTCTATAAACGCCCCAGTGCCTCCGGCACACGTACCGTTCATTCTCTGTTCAACCGTCGCACCGTAAAACGTAATTTTGGCATCTTCACCACCTAATTCTATCGCAACATCTGTTTGCGGAATTATCGTTTCAACGGCCTTACTGCACGATATTACTTCCTGTTCAAATCTAACCCCTATGAGTCTGGATATCGATAATCCTCCCGATCCCGTTATCACAGGTTGAATCGTTATATCGCCATATTCTCTGTGCATATCGTCCATAAGTTCGTTAAATTTCTCAACTACATTGGACATATGCCTTTCGTACCTCGAATACAGTATTTCGCCCGCTGAATTTGTCAATACGAGCTTTACCGTAGTCGAACCTATATCTATTCCTAATTTCATATATTCTCTCCTGGGACATTGTTATCACATGCTATCGGTTTTAAGTGCTTTATTTTCTTTATATACAATCTACTCATCATAGTAACGGAAAATGCTAATCCTATTATTTCTGCAATCGGGAACGCAAACCACATGGCGGATAGTCCTTGCCAGTGGTATAGCACGTATGCGAGAGGTATTATTCCTACAACTTGACGTAATATCGATGCCGTAAGGCTATATCCTCCATGCCCCGTTGCCTGGAAAACCGTCGACGTCATTATGCCGCAAGCTGCAGGTAAAAAGGCTAAACTAATCGTTCTCAATGCAGGAACCCCAATGCTTATCATCTCGCTATCCGCATTGAACATTTTGAGTATCAAATCCGGTAAAACTTGAAACGGCAACATTCCAAGTCCGGTTATCGTGCATGCTGTTATCAGTGCCACTTTATAGGTTTTCAGCAGACGGTATTTATTGCCGGCACCGTAATTATATCCCTCAATAGGCATCGCACCTTGTACCAATCCAAAAACTGGCATAAAGATAAATGATTGTACCCTGAAATATATCATCAATACGGCTACCGCCGTTGCCTCTTTTGCTATTATTCCGTTTATAAAGAGTATCATCAGCGAGGCTATAAATTGCATGATTATGGACGGCAATCCCACTTTATATATATCGATTATCGTCTTAAGCTTAAGTTTGTAGTGCAATATCTTAATCTTAACTTCATGCTCTTTCGTTATAATCAGAAACACACCTAATGCAAAAGCCAGAGCTTGACCCGTAACCGTAGCGACAGCCGCACCCTCTATACCCATTTTCGGTGCGCCTAATAACCCGAAAATTAAAATCGGATCGAGAATCAGATTTACAACGACACCGGTAAGCGAGCATAGCATCGGGTAAACCATATTCCCCGTCGCCTGCAAAATTTTTTGTAAAACTATGTCAAAGGCAAAGAAACCGCTGAAACACATCACTATCTTCGTGTATGTCGTTCCATAATCAAACATTACAGGGTCATCGGTATAATATCCTATGAAATCATCTACAAAAAATAATCCTATTATTAGGAATACAGAGTAATTGAACAGGGCTATCCTTAGACCTGCACTTGCCGTATCTCCCGCCTGTTCGTTCTTATTTGCACCTAATTGCCTTGAAATCAATGAGCTGATTCCTACACCGCTGCCTATTATGAACGCTATCATAATAAGTTGTAGTGGAAAGGCAAACCCTACGGCCGTCAGTGCCTTTTCTTCTATATTTGCAACGAAAATACTGTCGACAATATTATAAAGTGCCAACACCATCATTGAAAGCATCGCGGGTAATCCCATAGACGCAAGCAATTTAGGTATCGGTTCACTGCCCATCTTCGCTGATTTGTCTATCTTCTTTTGAATCGCCATATTGTAAGTCTACTCCCTCTTGGATTAAGATTCATATTAAGCGTTATTATAAAATAATAAGCCTTATTTATCATAAAATATTAAGCCTTATTATGAAATTCGGCTAAAGCTATTAAAGGGCAGATCTATAAGCCGGGTTCTGTATTTGACAATCATCTATCTGAGGCGAAACATCACTGTTCGCTCTTGCGGTCCACCTTCCAGGCGGCAGCGAGCAACTGCCTTTCGCGCCTGATTTCGACCTTGCTCCGAATGGGGTTTACACGGCCATCACGTCTCCGTAATGCCGGTGAGCTCTTACCTCACCATTTCAACCTTACCACAGCATTACCTGTTTCGGCGGAATGTTTCTGTTGCACTTTCCCTATAGTTACCTACGCCGGACGTTATCCGGCATCCCGCTCTATGGAGCCCGGACTTTCCTCATGCCTTAGCACGCGATCATCTGGTCTACCCTTTAACTAAAGAATTATATCATATTACGCATCTAATTTGTTTGATAATGTTAAATTTCCCTACCCATTATTTACGTTATCGTTTAACAATAAACTTAAAAGTTTATTGGCAACAAACTTTAAGGATTTGTAAAAAATTCAAGGGAAATATGGTATAATTACATGAGAATTTCGTAATAAAGATTTCGTATTTATCCCATTGATATTTTTTATTTTAGGAGGTTATTTATGAAAAGATATATGACAGTATTTATAGTTTTTTTGCTAATTGATATCATCTGGCTTGCGAAGATATCACCGGGTTTTTACAAATCACACTTAGGGCACTTGATGGCAACTAAAGTCAGTTATATTCCAGCATTAGTGTTTTATCTTTCATACATAGTTGCGCTTCTCATATTTGTTATAAATCCTGCCGTTGAACACCAAAGTATTATGCAAGCGCTTTATTTAGGTGCGTTGATAGGCTTTGTAATGTACGGCACGTATGATCTTACCAATATGGCAACCTTAAAGGATTGGCCTCTTATAGTCACAGTTGTAGACTTGATTTGGGGAACGTTTATAACCGCTACTACCAGCGCGATTTCTACATATTTAATCATGAAATTTAAATGGTAAAATTTTAATTGTGGAGAGGTCAAACTTTGAATAATTACATTTCAGCTAATAGCGTCTATAATGGGATTTTGCTCGGTGCAAAAAAAATTTCCATGTGCAAAGAGGAACTGAATATAGCCAATAAATTTCCTGTGCCTGACAGTGATACAGGGGATAACCTTCACTACCAGATGAGCAGATTACGCAATACTTTGGAATATGATCCAAACATAAATAATATGCTTCTATCAGCAAGTGAAATAGCCGTTTTAAATTCACGAGGCAATTCAGGAGCAATTTTTTCACAGTTTCTGGTTGGTTTCGAAAAAAATACACCTAACGAAAATAAAATTCACCTGAATAATTTTATCGGTTGTTTTAAGACAGGTTATGAGTATTCTTTAAAATCTATAAGCAACCCGATAACTGACGGGACGATACTTATTGCAATAAAAACGTGGAGCGAAGCACTTGAAAGAAATGTAAATAAAATAAATTCAATTGATAAGCTATACAACACGTGTATAAAAGAATTAAAGAAAGTCGTAGATAATACCAAATACGTACTGGAAGAACAAAAGCGAGGCAATTATAGCGATGCCGGTGCAATCGCATTTCTCTATTTTATAGAGGGTTTTATGTCCGCGATAGTGTATGACAAAAAAGACGAACTCGAAAAAGAAGAAGTCATCGAGCTAATAAATTCTGACGCTCACTCTCAAGCCGAATTTGAGCTTTCTGACTTTAGATTTTGCACAGAAGTACTTATAAAAAAGAATAACGAGAAGTTTAAAAGAGATGAACTCAAGGGATTAGGCGATTCATTAGTGGTTTCGGAAAGCGAACGGTACCTTAAGGTTCACGTTCACACCGACAAACCATATGAACTTACCAAAATTGCGAGTAATTACGGCAGCATACTCGAATCTAAGTGTGACGATATGAAGATTCAAAGCATTTCAGGAAATATCGGCGGCACTGCGCTTTTAATAGACAGCATAGCAGACATTCCGGAATCGCTTCATACTGAAAGCACTTATATGATTCCCGTAAATCTACTCGTAGATAACGTATCGTTCAAGGATAAGAGAACTGTTCACCCCGAAATATTTCGCCATTCCAAAGTGTCTTCATCGCAACCTAACAATGAAGACTTGAGATTTGTCATTTCAAAATTATTAAAGAGTTATGATAATGTACTGATACTGACGGTATCTTCTAAAATGTCGGGGCTATATCATCAATACAAAAAAATCGCAGAAGAATTTGGCGATAACCGCATTTACCTCGTCGATACTAAATTGAATTCAGTTGCAGAGGGCTTGGTTGTTTATGATGCGTTAAAAATGATAAAGAATCAAAAACCTATTAGCGAAATAATTGCTAATTTAGAGCGCACAATCGATAATACGAACATATTGGTCAGTCTGAAAAATCTAAATCGAATGGTTGCTTCCGGTAGATTAAACAGTAAGGTCGGCAAGTTATTGAAATGGGTTAACTTTCTCCCAATTATAACCATAAACAACGACGGAAAAGGTGTTTTTTTCAACTTTTCATTTTCCGAAAACAGGAATAAAGACCTAATCGCAAAGTATCTACTTAAGAACATCGATAAGATAGAGCATTATAGCGTAGTTCATTGCGATTGCTTAGACGAGGCGACGGAATATGCTTCTAAACTCGAAAGCGTGCTCGGTTATCCTCCTCTATATATTTCCGATATATCGTCTGTCATTCAGAATTTTTCGGGGTCAGGCAGTATCGCAGTCGGTTATACTTTAAAGAAATAGAGAGGTATATCTATGAGTTTTGTAACAGCTTATCTCATATCATTATTTATGTTTTTGATAGCCTTTTTGATAGGTAAATCTAAGAAAAAACACGATCTATTGGATATAATATGGGGCTTATCTTTTATAGTGCCGTCCGTAGTTGCGTTGATATTAAACAGCAATTACAACATATCTAATATGGTAATCACCGTTTTAGTCTTAGCATGGGGATTTCGACTGGCATATCACATATTTATTAGAAATTCAAAGGCTAAAGAAGATTTTAGATATTTAAAGTACAGGGAAACATACAAAGGTAAACACTTTGATTTATATTTTTTCTTTAAAATGTATATGCTTCAGTATCTGTTAAGCGTAATAATATCATTTCAAGTTGTATATGCAAATGTCAAAGGCATACGAGAATTTACGTATCTATCGGCCATTGGAATTATAGTATGGATTATAGGCTACGTATTTGAAAGCGTCGGAGATAAACAGCTAAAGATTTTTAAAGAAAACCCGGATAATAAAGGCAAGCTTATGACTACAGGACTTTGGAAGTATACGCGGCACCCGAATTACTTCGGCGAAGCAACCATGTGGTGGGGAATCTATTTAATAGTAATATCTAATTATCAAAATCACTTATTGTTCTTCAGCCCCCTTGTTATAACCTTATTGGTGAGATACGTCTCCGGAGTGCCGCTTTTAGAGGCTAAGTACGATAACCGAAAAGACTGGGATCAGAGTGAAAACTGGTCAAGGTATAAAAGAGAAACCAGTATATTTTTCCCTCTCCCAAAAAAACGATGATTAGTGTGTCGCAATTATGATTATTAGTAGGCAAGCAATTACAAGCAATTATATGTAGCCAATTGCAATAAGTTAATTTATAATAAAGTTCATGGACTAAGTATTAAACAGGAGGTATTTATGAACGCAAAAAACAGTTTAAACAACGGATTATACAAAAAAAATATGATTATCAGCTTGATGTTCTATGTAGCAATAGTAGCTGTAAACTATTTGAGCGCTATAGGATTTATAAACGGCAATAGTCAAAGTGATGTTTCACGAAACTTCCCTACGATGATTACACCGGCAGGCTTTGCCTTTAGTATATGGGGTGTTATATATTTATTTATCTTCATCGCCATCATTTCACCACTTTTCAAAAAGAGTGAATCGAGCATTAAAAGCTTAAATTCAATCTCAACGTTATTTTGGATTTCAGCCGTTATAAACATAGCTTGGACTTTTGTGTTTGCTTATGAAATCATATGGCTTTCCGCTATATTGATAGTAGCGCTTCTGATAAACGTTTTTATGATAATGAAAAAGACAAAAGAAATTAGCGGTTCAAAAATCAGCTTCTTTGATATCGGCTTCGGACTGTATGCAGGTTGGCTATCGATAGCATCTGTGGTAAACTTCATGGCATTTTTAGGTTCGATACAATTTAACTTTTTTAACAACCCTGAACTCTTCTATTGCATCGTACTATCTGCATTTGTTGCTATTATCGCTTTATTGCAGAGATTACATAAAAATCCGGTTTATGTACTTTCTATAGCTTGGGCATTCTTTGGCATAATTGTAAAACTTCAATTCCAGTCATATATGAATCCTCTATTTTTAGTATTATTGATCGGTATAGTAATATTACTGGCAGTGGATTTAATAGTTACCATACGTAAAAATGCCTAACTAATATTTTATATTGAAGTATCAAAACTATAGTATTGATTAACGGTGATTTCTTTATAAGAAAATACTGCCTGATAACGCGCTTCAAAGGTATGTCGTAAATATCGCTGTTTCTTCGGTATTATATTGTACATAAGAGCATTTTCCTTTTGTTGTTTTTGTAGTAGCTAAGATTGTAGAGGATTTTGCTCTTTATGTTTAGGGATTTTGTCTCACATCAATTGTAACATTACATGCTTTTTGTTTGACCTGCTGTTTAGTCTGTAAGAAATTAGGCTTTAATTATATAATTATAAGCTATATTGATAAAATAATTGGAGATGATTGAACTGGGAAGTTTTTTTGCCGTATGACAGTGATTGGATTAGTCTAATTTTTAGCAAAGGAGTTAAGAGTGTTAGATAATATTAGTGTTGATGCTATGATGTATATGGTTGACCTTATGACTTGTTTTGATATATCAGCTGAAGAATTTACTGAGGCATATGAACAAAAACATGCATATAATATGGAGAGGTGGCAGTTTAATGAAAGAAAATAGACAACAACTTGTTTTTAATGATTTTAAAAATAAATCCTATATTTTAAACGACTTGCAAGATTATGTAACAACAATGCTTGAACTTAGAAATTTAAAAGGAAATCCACCCGAACTTGAAATGCTAATGTTAACAGAAGAAGTTGGCGAGTTAGCAAAGGCGATTAGAAAAGATTATTCAAATTTAAAAGTAGATAATGTTAAGTCGAGTAATTATGGTAAAGCAAGTAGTGAAATTGTAGATGTTTTAATCGTTTTATTAGGACTGTGCAATTCACTTGATATAAATTTAGAGCAGGCGTTTTTAGAAAAAGAAAGCCAGAATATCAATAGGGAATGGATAAAGTAGATTCGGATTTTTTTGTATCAGAAGGTAACATAGAGAAACTTAAATTTTTATACTAAACCTATATGTAATAGAAATAGAATTTTTAGGTTTATGGGAAACAGGGCATAACCCTAATTTTAACAGTGTGCAATTCGACACGGTTAGAAGTGAGGCTGGATTAAATTGGTTTACTATTACCCCAACAAAAAAGGAATAAGTCAAGCAAATAGAATGATTGGGCTACGAAAATTTGCACAGACTCCGCTTATAGCACTTGAAAAATCAAATTATACAAGTGTTAAAGATTTAGAACAAAAATAATATTTTTTGAGAGATATGTGTAAAAATATCAATATGGAGACAATTTATGAATCGGATATTTGAAGAAAAAATAAATGAATTTTATACTGAATTTGGCGATAGTAAAATAATGGTGTTATCAAGTGCTTATAATAATAAGGTCAGTAGTAGAATGATGAGCATTGTTCATATAGATAGGAAGTTTTATTTTCAAACAGATAAAAATTTTAGAAAATATCAACAAATACTTTCTAACCCTAATATTGCTCTTTGTATTGATAATATACAGATAGAAGGTGTATGTAAAGAGGTTGGTAAGCCATTTGATAATATTAAGTTCGTAGAAGTATTCAAGGAAAATTATGAAAGTTCTTATAAAAACTATAGTAATTTAATAGATGAAGCATTATTTGAAATATCTCCTAGTTACATACAGAGATGGTTATATATTGATAGAAAACCGTTCATAGAAAAAATTGATTTAGACAGTAAATCTTATGCCATTGATAAATATGATTTGAAGAGTTAATTTAATAAATTGCGTAATATTATCATATTTTGCATAATTGAATAGCTGTTTTAGCCAAAAGATGTATATTATTCATAGATTTTGTATAGAAAACGAAGAATTATAGTATCACTATTGATACTGTTTTATGAAAATTTTTTTATTTCATTCTTTATTTCTTATATATAATTCTTCCTACGATTATAAGTAGCGTAATCGTGGTAATATACATCACTGATTTATACCCCCAACCCATTCTACTTTCAATGGATACATAAGAAAGCAATAATCCGATTACGATTACTATAACAGGATAAATATACTTTAGAATTTTATTGTAATCCAAACCTATATACTCCTATCCAACCGTGATTTATTAAATCAAGAAAAATCAAGCCGTCATCTATATTTAAAAATTTCTACTACCTTGCCGCTATGCACTCTATCTCTACAAGTCCGTCCATAGGAAGTCTTGCAACCTCTATGCATGCTCTTGCAGGTTTATACTCACCGAATGCTTCTGCATATATCTGATTTACAACGGGAAAATCAGCCATATCAGATAGAAATACAGTAGTCTTTAACACGTTCTCATAGCCTAAGCCAGCCTCATTCAAAACAGCCTTTAGATTTTGCAGGCTAACTGCCGCTTGAGCTTCCACACCTTCTACCATTTTTCCGATTTTAGGGTCTATACCAAGCTGTCCGGATACGAAAACCATTCCATTCATCTCTGTAGCATGCACGTAAGGGCCAACTGCCTTTGGTGCATTCTCTGATATTATTCTCTTAATATTTGCCATGTGTCACCTCTTTGATTCCTTATTTATTCTCTGTCTTAAATATACGAAAACGGATCCATGCAATCGATTGATTTTATAACTTCAACGTCATCATCTATTATCATTTTCAGCTTTTCATACATGTTATCTACAAATATCTTTTCGCTGCCGTAATGTCCTATATCAATTAAATCGAGTCCGAGTTCTTCCGCCCTTCTGGCAGCATGGTATTTAATGTCTCCGGTTATAAAAAGCTGTGCACCGGAATGAGCTACTTCATCTATAAAATCAGCACCGGCGCCCGTACACCACGCTACGTTGGTCGTAAAATTGTCCTTGCTGCCAACTATCCTGATTGCACTTTTATCTATATCCAAACGGATTGATATAAGCGATGCAATTTCATCGACTCGCATTGCTTCCTTTAGAAAAGCGCCTCTACACATCTGATTATTGTCGTTGATTGTGTAAAATTCGCTCAACCCTATCATATTTCCAAAATAATCATTATTGCCTCCGGATACCGAGTCAAAATTCGTATGGCTCGAATAAACGGTAATCCCATTTTGCACCACAGAAATAGCCCTTGCCGTTACGGGTTCAGCCACTTTAAGTGCTTTTAAATTTGAAAAGAAAAGCGGATGGTGAGTTATAACCATATCGACATCGTTATCGATTGCCTCTTGTGCTACAGAGTCCGTAAGCTCAAGTGCGACCAAAATCTTCTTAACTTCGTTTTCCATATCGATTTGAAATCCTGAGTTATCCCATTCTTCCGCTAAATCTAATGGGCAAAACGATTCTATTTTTTTCGCCACATCTCTCGTTTCCATATGTGCACTCCCTCACTAATAGCACTTAAGTGTTACCTTAAACTAAACACCATAAATGGTATTTAAATTTCATAGATTAGTGGCAATCTATATCAATTAAGCACCTAATTTTCATATATTTGAACTGATTTTATAACAAATCCAATAAATACGTTATTCTTTTGATAGTTTCTAAGTGTGCCTTACAGTCCGAGTCATTTTCGAGATCACTTTTCGATGAGGTCAAGGACTTGCCCTTTGCTATCTTACTCAAAATCTTCTCTTCTGCCTTCAAACGTCCGGTCAAGTACTCCTCTGCCAATCCCGAGTCGTTTTCAAGCAGTGCATCAGGAAACTCGTAATTGACCATTTGGATATCAACATCAACGTTGCCCTCTTTTGCCACTGATTCATCAACTTCGTATAAAGCCGTTATAATTTCACAAATTCTATTTTTTTCTTTTACAAGTTGTTCTCTCGTTATATTAAATCCATTATCGTAAAGCCACTTTCTAAGAGTGCCGGAATTACTTCTCGGTTGAAAAATGAACTTCTTAAACGACTTCGATTTAGCGATGTCCCACTGAAGCATCTCCACAATTAGAAGTCCTCCCATGCCTGCCATAACGATCGCATCAACTTCACCTCGTTCGATTACTTCAAGTCCGTCACCTTGTCTAAAGTGGCAAGGACTTTTATCATTGAGATTATCAGCATTATCTACAGATTTCTGAAGCGACCCCTTACTTATATCGGTCATTATGACTTTACTCGATTTTCCGTTTTCTACAAGCTTAAGAGGCAAAAATCCATGATCCGTTCCAATATCTGCTACGGTTTCTCCCCTCGATATTTCTGCTTCTATCGCGGATAACCTTTCGCTTAAATTTATCATATCTGAATCCTACTCAAGATAATCCTTGAGTTTCTTACTTCTGCTCGGATGGCGTAATTTTCGAAGTGCCTTTGCCTCTATCTGCCTTATTCTTTCCCTCGTTACATCGAATTCTTTGCCTACCTCTTCAAGAGTTCTCGATCTTCCGTCCTTCAATCCGAAACGCAAAATCAAAACCTTTTGTTCCCTATCAGTCAAAGTATCGAGCACTTCAACGAGTTGCTCCTTTAGCATAGAAAAGGCAGCAGCTTCAGCAGGAGCAGGAACTTCTTCGTCAGGTATAAAATCACCGAGGTGGCTGTCTTCTTCTTCCCCGATAGGAGTTTCAAGCGACACCGGTTCCTGTGCTATTTTTTGTATTTCTCTTACTTTTTCGGCACTGATTCCCATTTCAGCGCCTATTTCCTCGGGTAATGGTTCTCTACCATACGTCTGGAGCAGCTGTCTCGATACCCTTATGAGTTTATTTATCGTTTCTACCATATGAACCGGAATCCTTATGGTTCTCGCCTGATCGGCAATTGAACGCGTTATCGCCTGTCTAATCCACCAAGTTGCATACGTTGAAAACTTGTATCCCTTTCTGTAGTCAAACTTGTCCACAGCTTTTATCAAACCGAGGTTTCCCTCTTGAATTAAGTCGAGGAACAACATGCCTCTTCCGACGTATCTCTTAGCAATGCTTACAACGAGTCTCAAGTTGGCTTCACATAAAATCTGCTTTGCCTCTTCGTCGCCTTCTTCCATACGCTTTGCAAGCTCGATTTCTTCCTCTGCCGTCAGGAGCTGTACTTTACCTATCTCTTTTAAATACATTCTTACGGGATCATCGACAGCAATAGTCTTAGGCACGGTAGCTTCAACATCAATTTTTCCGTCTTTGTCAAGAACTACATCATCGGCTATGTCTTCATCATTATCGTCATCGTCCGACTCTTCAATAAGCGCATCGACTTCTTCTTCAATAGTTCCCTGCTCGACTTCAATTTCTATTTCCATATCTATCTCAATACCTTGAGATATCAACGAATCATACACTTCGTCTATAACGGTTTTATCGATTTCAACGTTTTCCAAATAATCTGCTACATCCGTGTAAGTCAAGTAATTGTTTTTTGGTTTCGCCTTTTCTTTCAAGCGCTTTACCAACTCGTTTTTCATCTCTGTCGCTGTCATTCCGATGAAATCTTCGTTTACAAACGCTTCCTTTTTACTTCTATTGCTTTCTTTGGCTACCATCATTATCCCTTCGTTCTTTCGTCTTCGATTTTAAGCTGTATATCTTTCAGCTTCTTCAGTAATTCAATCTCTTCTTCTTGCGATATGGAAGCATCATCAGCCATATCGAGCATTTCGCGTATTTTTCTTTCCTCCGTTTTGAGTTTTTCGAGCCTCAATTTGGCAATACATTCACTGAAAATAGAAGCCTCATCTCCTACGGATGAAATATTGTCAATTACGCTACATGCCTCACTGCGCTCATCGTCATCCAGAAAATCTAAAAAACGATTCCTATCCAAAGCTCCATGCTCCGAAACGTCTTTGTTCGCAGCCTCAAATATGTGCTTTGAAATTTCTGTAATTAACAATTCATGATTGCTGTTAATTTTTTCGAGATACGATTCATTTCTGAATACCAACTTCAGCAGCTCTCGCTCAACTGCAATCATACCTTCAACGGGTGATGACCTTCGTACTTCTTTATTCGGTCTTTCGTGCGCCCTCGTTTCGATCCGTTGATCCACTTCCGACTTAAATGCCACCTCTGAGATGCCTAAATCATTCGAAACCTTCTTAATATATATATCGCGTTCGACCGGTCCAAGCTTGCGAAGCACTTTGGCAATTTGCTTGAGACAATCTATTTTTTCTTCTCTCTTCGAGAGATTGAATTTCACTTTTATGGATTCTATTTTGTAGTCCGCAAACGGTAACGCCGTTTCTATCAATTTCAAAAACGCAGACTTTCCTTCTTTTTTTATAAACTCATCAGGATCTTTTCCGTCTGTTACGTGCATCACTTTGACTTTACACCCCGAACTGTTTAACACTTCGATTCCTCTAATCGCCGCATTTCTGCCTGCCTGATCTGAATCGTAGCACAAAACAACGTTTTCTGTATATCGTTTTATGAGTTTAGCCTGGCTTTCAGTTAGTGCCGTGCCGAGCGAAGCTGCAACGTTTTGAATTCCTCCTTGATATAGAGCTATGGTATCCATATACCCCTCTACGAGAATGATAAAACCCCGCTTTGAAACTTCAGCGCGAGAAAGATTCAATCCGTATAAATTATTTTTCTTTCGAAACACCTTACTTTCGCTTGAATTTAAATACTTTGGCGAATCGTTCGGGTCTATCGCACGCCCTCCAAAGCCAATAACCTTGCCTGCCGTATTGATAATAGGAAACATCACTCTATTTCTAAACTTATCGTAGCATTTTCCGGCTTTCCCCTCTGAAATTAAACCGAGTTCCAGAAGATACTTTTTTTCATATCCTTTTGAAATTAAGTATTGATATAAACTATCCCAAGATTCATCGGCATACCCTATTCCGAACTTTTTTAATATAGAAGGTGATATCCCGCGAGTCTTCATATACGCATAGCCTTTGTTGGCTTTAGTCGTAAATGCCGAATAAAAGAAAGTCGCAGCTTCCCTATTGATTTCATAATATATATCGAGGTTCTCCGAATAATTATTTGTACGCTCAAGAGTTATGCCGTTTTCATCTGCAAGCTTCTCAACAGCCTCTGAAAAATCAAGACCATAATACTTAATGACAAATTCTATGGCGTCACCGGACGCACCGCAACCGAAGCAGGTAAATATCTGTTTTTGTTCAGATACTACAAATGAGGGGGTTTTCTCATTGTGAAACGGGCAAACTCCCTTGTAATTGCTTCCTGCCCTCTTAAGAGGCACTACAGATGAAACTACATCGACTATATCGATTTGATCTTTTAAATTTGCCACCGAGCTCGACGTGAATCCCATTGCCCTTCCCCTTAACTTACTTTTTTTTAATGTGTCTATAATTCATCTATAATCTATATTATTACGTTTATTTTATTATGTTTACTCGTTCAAGTCCGATTATTCCGTTTACCTTATGATATTTACTTATTCAAGTCCGCGTTCAAGTCCACGACGTAGTCTATAGTCCTTTAACTTTTGTTCTCAATACTCTCATATAATTTCACAGCAAACCTTTCAGTCATACCTGCTATATAATCCTTTGCCACTATCTCAGGACCGTCTTTTGATAAATTTTTCTGTTCATCGCTCGGTAATCGCTTAGGGTCACTTACGTAATAGTTGTATAAAGTCGTTATAACTTTTTCTACCAACATCAGGTCGGATTTACTCTTTACCTCACTACTTAAATATACATTTTTGAACATGAATTTTCTCAATTCATTCATGCATTCCATATGCTCTTCGTCCATAGAAATCACGCTTTTCCCATCGCTGAATCGTATCGCGTTCGTAATCATAGTGTTAAGTCTTTGACTATGCCTGGTGCCAAATTTTTCTACGGCGCGTTCGGGTAAATCTTCTTGTCTTAAAACACCGCTTCTCAGCGCATCATCTATATCGTGATTTATATACGCTATTCTATCGCTTAGTCTTACGACACTTCCTTCGGGTGTACACGGCAGCGTACTGCCGGAATGATTTCTTATTCCGTCCCTAACTTCATATGTTAGGTTAAGCCCTATCCTATCATCAGTCGTTTCCAATAAATCCACAACACGTAAACTCTGTTCGTTATGCCTGAAACCGCCCGGAACTAAATCGTTTAAGATAGCCTCTCCGTTATGCCCGAATGGAGTATGTCCCAAATCGTGCCCAAGTGCTATAGCTTCTGCCAAATCTTCATTCAGCGAAAGCGCTCTCGATATAGTCCTTGCCACCTGGCTGACTTCAAGCGTATGCGTAAGCCTCGTTCGATAGTGATCTCCGTCCACCCGCAAAAATACCTGTGTTTTGTGCATTAGGCGCCTAAATGCCTTGCTGTGTATAATTCTATCTCTATCTCTTTGGTACTCCGTCCTCACTGCGCAAGGTTGCTCATATACACGCCTGCCTTTGGAATATGCCGATTTTGATGCAACCTTTGACAGCAGTTCTTCTCTCTTCTCTAAATCTTCTCTAAATAGCATTTTGCGCTCCTGTTTAGCATCATCTAAACTCCTGTATGCCCAAAGCCGCCTTCGCCTCTTGCCGTTTCAGAAAGCGACTCGACGATTTTAAACGAAACTCGCTCATACTTTCCTATTATCATCTGTGCAATACGATCGCCATTTTTTATAGTAAAATCCTCATCGCCAAGATTTATAAGGGGAACCTTTAGCTCTCCCCTATAATCGGCATCTATAGTTCCAACTCCATTGACAAGAGCGATTCCATGTTTAATCGCAAGCCCTGATCGCGAACGAACTTGAGCCTCATAGCCCTCCGGCAGTTCTATAAATATTCCCGTAGGAACCAAAGCTCGTTGCCCTTTTTTTAACACTATCTCTTCCTCATCAAAATTAGCCTCAAGATCTACACCTGCCGAATGTAGCGTAGCGTATTTAGGCGATTTACCGTTTTTAGATATAATTTTTACTTCCAAACGATTCTCCTTTCGAATCAATCTTATGCCTTGCACTTACTCTGTACCGTCAAGCTACTTTTTTATGTTTATGTTGATTTATGATGTAGCCTTCATCATTTTTCTCGCGTCTATCTCATTCGGCGAGACAACGCTTGCAGAATAATCGTCAAAGTTACAAACAGAAGGTGTTACCTTTTCAATATCGGCAGATGTTACCGATTCAATCTTATCAAGCACTTCTTCAGGCTCATATATTTTATCAAACAGCAAAAGATTTTTTCCATTTTTAAACATTCTGCCTGCGGAACTTTCAAGAGCAAAAATATACGACGCTCTGAGTTGTTCTCGCGATGATTCTATTTCACCCGTGGTCAATCCCTCATCTTTTAATTTTAAAAGTTCCCCACGGATAGCCTCTATCGCATGCTCTGTATATTCCTGACCAACTCCTGCATATATACAATAATATCCGTCATTGCTAAAAGACTGATTCATAGAGTATACCGAATACGCAAGTCCTCTCTGTTCTCTTATATTCTGAAACAGTCTCGAACTCATACTTCCGCCCATTGCGTTGCTCAATACAGCTATCGGATAATATTTTTCGTCCAATAGCGACACGCCGTCCGTTCCAAGGCATATATGCGTTTGTTCTATGTCTTTTTTGACCGACTTATACCCTACTTTGTACACGTGGCTGTAGGACGACGCTTCGCGTTCGGTTTCTTCCTCAACCCCTGCAGCTTCAAATTCGCTTTTTGAGCTTGATTTCATCAAAGTCGTAAACTTATCGGAAAAGTATTCAACCATTCTATCTTCATCAAAGTTTCCGGCAATTGAAACGACAATATTGTTAGTCGTATAATTTTCGGCTACATACTTTCTCATCACATTGCTCGTTATCCTATTTAAACTCGTCTTTGTACCCAATATGGAATTGCCTATTTTGCGCCCTTTGAAGACGATATCCTCTATCATTTCATGAGCAAGGTCGTCGGGAGTATCTACGCTTCTCTTAATTTCCTCGCATACTACTCTTCTCTCTCTGTCGAGTTCAGCTTTTTCAAACAAGGAGTTTGTAAGCATATCAACTATTACATCTGTTGCTTTTTCAATACTGCCCATGGTTGTTTTGACGTAATAACACGTAGCTTCCTTGCCTGTGAAAGCGTTTATTTGACCACCTATTTTATCTATATCAAATGCTATCTGCTTCGCAGTGCGATTTGACGTTCCTTTAAACATCATATGCTCTATGAAGTGAGATATGCCCGCGTATTTCTTCGGTTCATCAACGGCTCCGTTTTTAACCCATACTCCTACAGCTGCCGATTGTACGGTATCTATCTTGTCTATTACAAGACGAACGCCTGAGTCTAAAGTTATGGCTTTTATCAATCATTTACCTCCGTTATCTTTTTTTATATCTAATTTTGTTATATCTAAATTGTTATCTTTTATATGTTTATCTATGTAGCACTTTATTATGTGCTTTGCATTTTCTGAAAAAGCGTCGCGCGGTTGTACTGCAGCACGTTGTTCATTCCAGTTCATCTCATCATACTTTACCAGCATTTCCTCAGTCGACAGTCCCGCATCGTAGAATTTTGCGAATGCTTTTTGTTCATATTCAGCCGTCCTCAAGAAAAGATCAAAATACTCATCGGCAAACCAACTCGGAGTTCTTCCGTAATGGCTGCCTATAATCTCTTTCGCGTGTAGCGATTTGCACTTTTTTGCCGATTCAACAGCTTGATCAAAACTCTTCAGTATTGCAACTGAGGTAAGAGAAGGACTCCTTAATATTCCGGTGCTTTCAGATGCAAAGAGTATCCTCTCGGGCATCATCATATAACTCATCGAACAATCAGTATGACCCGGTGTCGAATACGCTATAAAACTTTTATCGCCAAGTTCTAACTTTTCCTCGTCTTCCAATACTATATCTACTCTAAGTCCTTCAGAAATTATCTCTTCTTCAAGCTGATCGCCCACTCCATAAGTATCTCGTGCAGCCTCTCCAAGCTTCTTGATTAGCGCTAAAGCACCTTTGCTCTTAAATACATCGGCACTTTTTTTGGCTCCGGCGACTGAGGCTGTTTCCCAACGCTTAAGTATATAAGGCAACGCCCCTATGTGATCGTAGTGGGAATGAGAAACAAATATGACGTCTATACTTTTTTTACCCCATTTATGCAGTTGTTCATCTATATTTTCTATCAATTTTTTGTTACAATATGCCATTCCGCAATCGTACATAGCCACTTTTGTCCGACAGTTAATCAAATAAACATCTGATCCCTCTCCTGCCGTAACTCTCACTATCGATTCGGGCATATCGTATCTGTCAAATCCTTCAAATTGTTCATATATACTACACATCTAAATTCTTGAACTTTATATTCAATTCCTCCTTTACCTTACCCAAAATCCGTTCTATCATGCTGACGAAACTCTCAGATAGGTCGCTCGCATAGAATGTATTTCCTACGCCTCTTTCCAATCCGTCAGCAAGCATATCGTTTTTTTCGAGTTCCATTTTGACCGCCGTAGCAAGCTCCATCGATGAACTTATGAAATTAACATCAGGATATAGCGCTTTAAGGGCAGGAAGAATAAGCGGATAATGCGTACAGCCCAGAACCATCGTGTTTATACGGTTCTGCTCTACAAAATCATCAAGATAATACTTTATTGTCAAATTCATTATTTCGTTGTCTACTATACCCTCTTCTATCAAAGGCACTATTGCAGGGCACGCTACGGCATCTATCGAAATGTCAGAATCCGAACGATTACCTTCGCGGCTTCCTTTGTTAATTGCCTTTCTCTGCCATATCTGCCTTATCTTATTCTCGTATGCTGTGCTCCTTACCGTCGCTCTCGTTGCCATTATGCCTATTTTATCAGACCGTTTAGAGCTCTTAACCACTTCATGCGCCGTCGGTGAAATTGCACCTATAATAGGTATGCTCGGATACTTCTCGCGAAGATCTTTAAGCGCGATTGAACTTACGGTATTGCATGCTATTACTATCATCTTAACGTCTTTTCGGACAAGAAAATCGGCTATCTGCATCGTAAACTGCCGTATGGTCTGTTCCGATTTTGAGCCGTAAGGTGTTCTCGCCGTGTCGCCATAAAAAATTATATTCTCATTCGGTAGGATTTTCATAATATGAGGTATAGCGGTAACGCCCCCTATCCCCGAATCGAAAAATCCAATCGGTCTGTTGTCCATATTTAAATCCACCCTTATATATGTTATACTGTCAACATAAAATATTATACTACAAGGAGGTCTACAAGTGGGAAATAAAATATTAAAAGACAGATCAGAGATAGATTCGCAATACAAGTGGAATTTGGAAGCCATGTATTCTTCCGACGAACTTTGGGAAGAAGATTTAACTGAAGTCATGATAATGGCTGACGATTTCGCATCATACTCCGGAAGACTTACTAAAGACGCTAAAACGCTCCTTTCAGCACTGAAAGACAGCGACGCACTTACTCAAAAAGTGGAAAGACTGTTTTCATACGCTCACATGAGAAAAGACCAAGATACCGCAGTAGGTAAATATCAGGAGATGTTCGGGCGGATAATGAGTGCTTTTTCAAACGTAATGGCTAATATGAGCTTCTTTACTCCGGAACTTTTATCGGCTGACGAAGACGAAATTTTAGGGTATTTAGACTCGGAAGAAGGGTTGAAAGTCTATGAGTTCGCCGTGAAAAAGATACTACGCCAAAAGGAACACGTTTTAACGGCCTTGGAAGAAAACGTATTGGCAAAATTGACTGAAATCTTCAGCGCACCCGGCACAATATATTCAATGTTAGGCGATGCCGACATGAAATTTGATACGATTGAAAATTCGTCAGGCGAGGAAGTGGAATTGACCCATAGCAACTACATAACTTTCATGGAAGGGTATGATAGAAATGTCAGAAAAGCCGCCTTTGAAAGCATGTTCGGTGCTTATAAAGCTCACATAAATACTATTACAGCATCGTACAACGCTCACGTGAAGGCGAGCTGTACAGAGGCTAAGATGAGAAACTACAAGAGTTCACGTCAAGCAGAACTCTATGCAAACAATATAGATGAAAGCGTATACGATAACCTTATAGATGCAGTACACGAGTACCTGCCTACCTTCTATCGTTACGTCGATTTGCGTAAAAAATGCCTAAAAGTGGACGAACTGAAAATGTACGACGTATACGTTCCCCTCGTTGAAATACCTGAAAGAGAAATAGAATTCAGCGAAGGTGTTGCAATGATGAAAGAAGCACTTGCACCTCTCGGAAAAGAATATCTTGAAACCGTTCAAAGCGGGATTGATTCCGGCTGGATTGACATATACCCTAACAAGAATAAGTATAGCGGAGCATACAGTGGAGGGGCTTACGACTCACACCCATATATCCTATTAAACTATACGGACAGATTGCAGGATGTGCTTACGCTCGTTCACGAAATGGGGCATTCTATGCACTCACACTACACTAATACTACTCAACCTCGCGTGTACAGTGATTATTCGATATTCATAGCAGAAGTTGCATCGACCGTAAACGAATGCTTGCTCCTAAATCATCTGCTTAAACACGAAACTGACGACAACATGAAAAAATACCTCATAAACAGGTTCATAGACGAGTTTAAAGGCACGGTATTTCGTCAGACTATGTTTGCAGAGTTTGAGCGCAATGCACATAGATATGTAGAAGAAGGCGGATCGCTTACTCCGGATTGGCTGTCCGAAGAGTATGCAAGGCTGAATGCACTCTATTTTGGAAAAACAATGGGAGCAGACGATTATATAAAGTACGAATGGTCTCGAATCCCTCACTTCTATTCGCAGTTCTACGTTTATCAATATGCTACCGGCTTTTCAGCAGCTATAGCTATATCAAACAGAATCCTTGAGGAAGGGCAAAGCGCAGTGGAAGATTACAAGAAATTCCTTTCCGTCGGTTCAAACGTGTTCCCTGTTGATGCCCTAAAAATAGCAGGCGTCGATATGAGCCAAAAACAGCCTGTTCTCGATGCAATGGAATTTTTCAAAGAGCTCGTAGAACAGCTTGAGGATTTGATGAAATAAAGTTAACAAAGCATTAAAATTCAGCAGAAAATATAGCGAAGAGTATAGTATGAGAAAAATTATTATTTACAGCAGTAAAACTGAATCATCGCTTGCAGTAGATGACTTGCTTAGCGAAAAAATCAAAAATGCCGGATTTACTAAAACCGATGTTTTGAGCGATGACGTAGAGCTTATAGTATGCATAGGTGGAGATGGAACATTTCTTGAGGGGGTCCACAGGTTCGGACTCCCGTCCGTTCCTTTTATAGGCATAAATACCGGGCATCTCGGCTTCTTCCAGGAAATAATGCCGGATAAAATCGACCTTTTCTTAAGTGAGTACGTGAAAGGCAACTATACGATTCAAACTATGCGCACCGTTAAAGCAATCGTGTCACACGAAAATAAGTTTGACGAACACATAGGACTAAATGAAATTGCCGTTAGAAATCCCGCTCCTTACTCGGCTCACCTAAATATTTCTATCGGCGGGGGTTTTATCGAAAAATTCAGCGGTGACGGCGTTTTGATTTCAACCTCCGCAGGCAGCACGGCATATAACTATTCACTCGGAGGTTCTATAGTAGATCCGCGCATTGAACTGATTCAGGTTACTCCTATAGCTCCAATGAATACTACGGCATATCGTTCTTTCACAAGTAGCATACTGTTACCTCCTGATTTGAGCATAGAAATCGAGCCGGACAGAGGTATAAACAGAGAAACCCTACTCCTAACATATGACGGAGTTGCTGTAGAGTACGACAACGTGGACAGTATACAAGTCACACTTTCAGACACACCGATTCATCTTCTAAGATTTTCCACTTACGACTTTTGGACAAAAGTCAAGAGCAAATTCCTTTAGAAAGGCACATTATGGTCAAAACGTTCAAGCGCGACGAAAGCTTTTCACAACAGAAGTCCAAATATACATTTACAGTTACCAAAGAGGAATCTCAGATTCCTCTTAAACAATTGATTAAGAAAAAATTTTCTTTTTCTTCCAGACTTATGACGAAGATAAAGTTTCAAAATCTGCTTTTTGTAAATGGAATAGCAGTCCCAGGCTGGCACAAAGCGTCTATCGGTGATGTGGTTTCTGTTTCCCTGCCGAAAGAAAAAAGCGATTTTCCAGAGGAGAATATACCTATAGATATGCTATTTGAAGATGATGACCTTTTAATAGTCAACAAACAACCCTACGTTACGGTTCACCCGACAAGAGGTCACCCTACGGGAACGATAGCCAACGGACTTATGAAGTATATGAATGACAAAGGCTCTTCGTTTAAGATTCGCTTCGTAAACAGGCTGGATATGGATACTTCCGGAATACTCATAATCGGTAAAAACTCTCACGCGCAGGCTGAACTCGTAAAGCAAATGCAAGCAGGAAAAACGGAAAAACGTTATATCGCTGTAATTTCAGGAATTCCCGAAAGCGATGAATTTATGATCGATATGCCGATAGGCAGACCTTCTCCGGACAGTATATCGCGAGCCGTAATTCCGATTGAGCGAGGCGGTTATCCTTCCAAAACGAAAGTTAAAGTCATTAAAAAATTCAAAGATTATTCGCTCGTAGAGTTAAGGCTTCTAACGGGCAGAACACATCAAATAAGGGTTCACCTTTCATCTATATGTCACCCTATTGTCGGCGACTCTCTTTACGGCGGCGATACTACCGTATTCCCCGAAAGACAAGCACTGCATGCGGTCTTTTTTGCCTGCGAGCACCCTGTCACAAAAAAACGCCTCATTGTTGAGGCGCCAATTTCAAAAGATATACAAGATTTGATTGTTAAGTTGACATAATTCGATTTGATTTTATCGGAGTTATTTTCGTCAAAGTTATTTTAGTCAAACGTTACCCTAAGATTGATGCTTATCATTCATACCACATTCATACCGCATTCATGGCGCAAAATTTTGGATTATATGACAAATTCTTAAAGTAGATATTCGCCTGCATGCTATACTTCAAAATCCCCGTATTTTGTTTTGTGCTCTTCATCATTATCACTATCGGCTTCAAAATCTCCCACTTCATGCCCTCTTTTATCTTCATATTGTGATATATTCTCAGATTCAGCTTCTTTGAGATACTTGCGTTCAGAATCATTCTTCACTTCATCGCGTTGTGCTTCGTATTTGCCGTCTTGGATTTCACTCTCTTGGACCTTGTATTCCGTGAGTTCTTTATGCTTTATACCGCCGTTCGCTTCATCTACATTTGGCGTTCGCGTATTATTCGGTTGATAAAACTTTTCGTTTAAATCTTGACTGTTCATAGCTCTCCAACTTCTCGTATTGTGATCGAACACTTTTTGCCCTTCCGCAGTCTTTACAAGATGTCCTGACACACGTTCATAGAAAAACGTAACGGCAGTAGTCATGTATACATTTACTACGGCAACAACGGCCGAAAATATTACGTTTTCAAGCGTATCGGATAGCCATTCCGGCATGAATGACAGTTCCGGCACCAGAAGATATGACAAGCCACTTCCGGCAACAAAGCCTAATATAAGCCACCCGATAAACGAAAGTTCAAGCACAAACAGAGTTCCTTTATTATTTCTCATCATCTCTTTTGACTCATTTATGCACTGCATAGGCGATTTGCTTGGATCATCTGCCAGTATATAAAATGCTTGCGAATATCTATATGACGCTATGATTCCCGGTATTATAAGCAGTAAAGACCAAAGTATTATAAATAGCGACATGAGAAAAAATAATCCAAAGGCTTTTAAATAGTTTTCAAAACCTTTAAATATTAAATCAGGCGTTGCAATTCTCGTTCGCATATATCTTAACATCGTATATGACAGTCCAAGCGATAAGGCTCCCGACATGAATATAGAGTAAATGCCTCTAACAGGAGATATAGCTATTATTTCTGCTCTCGTCATACCTTCAATTTCTATTGGATATATACCGTTTATAATTTCGACTATCGCAATAGGAAGCGTAGCTGTCATAAGTAAGAATATGAAGCAACACAGCCAAACTTTCCCCCAATTATTTTTTAATGTTTCGCGCGCAATTTTACGCATCTCCCAAGCCGCTTCAGTTACGACTATATTTTCTATCGGCATACTAACAATCCCCTTCTCATATTACAAATTTGATGTTTTATCAGAACAACGATTATTATATAATATATGGGATAAAATTTAAAGAGTTACCGAGAGGGAATAAGTATGAAAACCGCCTTAATAGTAACAAGTCACATAGAGCACCCTGAGCTAATCGACTCAGTCCCTAAATGCGATATAGTTATAAGCGCAGACGGCGGATATCTATATGCGGAACATTTTGGGCTTTCACCTGATGTTTACATAGGAGACCATGATTCCGCAAAGCTTCCACCCTCGTCGATGCATGCTTCAAATATAATATTACCTGAAAATAAGGATATGACGGACGGCGAAGCCGCCATAGATTACTGTGTAAAACATGGTTATGATGACATAACGGTAGTAGGCGGTATGGGCGGTAGGGTAGACCATACGCTCGGCAATATTAGTATGCTCGCCAAGTACTGCGGTAAGCTCAAAATTTCATTTATAGACGGGCAAAATAGAATTTTAATGGTAAGCCCCGGAACATACACAATACCTAAGAGCCACTACGATTATTTGAGCCTGATAGCGTATGGAGAGCCAGTCACAGGGCTTGAAATACTCGGCTGTAAATATGAGCTATCGGCTCACACGCTAAACAACATTACAACTTTGGGCGTAAGCAACGAAATTATCGATTCCAAAGCAACTATAACTTTTGAAACCGGTAAGTTGCTCATAGTCGAATCACGCAATCTTTAATTTTCTCTATGTTTTGTTGACAAAGTTGCTGTTTAAGCATATTATACTATTATGTTATCGCAAGGGGAGCTTTTGCTGAGAGTTATCTTAAACGGATAAGACCCTCATACCTGATACGGTTAATGCCGTCGTAGGAAGCGAATAGAAGTGTTAGCGAAAATTATACTTGATGCACTTCACGTTTGAACGCATAGCCCCCTCCTTTAGAACGGAGGTTTTTTTATGTTCGAAAATTTACAAGTTTTTTTTGAATCCACACAAGGTCAAATCGCAACCGTTATCTTAATGCTGATACTATTCGGGTTAATACTTATACCGAATAAACATTCAAAGAAAAACGCCGAAGGCTCACGTACAAAGACAGATGTAAAGAGTTTGGCATTTTCTGCCGTAATGGTAGGTATAGCCATAGCTCTTTCCACTATTACCCTTTTCAGAATGCCTCAAGGCGGTTCAGTTACACCTCTTTCAATGCTACCTATCGCCTTAATAGCATATTTTTTCGGCACGAGACGCGGTGTAATTGCGGGCATATGTTTAGGACTGCTGAACTTAATACTCAGCCCCTTCGTCATTCACCCGGCACAACTTCTCATAGATTATCCTCTGGCATTTGGCGCTCTCGGTCTTGGCGGATTTCTTAAAGAACAAAAACATGCGCTGATAAAAGTTTACATCGTAGGATTGCTCGGTCGCTACTTATTCGCTTTTATATCCGGAGCCATCTTCTTTTCAGAATATGCACCGGAAGGCTGGAACCCTATAGCATGGTCGCTTTGGTATAACGCAACGTATCTCGGCGTAGAAGGCGTTATTACCTGTGTAATAATTCTAATCCCCGCTGTATCAAAAACGTTTGAACGCTTGAAATCGTCTCTGTAAAATGTTAGATTTATATCATATGAAACACAAACTTTTACACAGGCGAAAGGAGATTTGAGATGTACGAAAACATAAAGTATGATATACACGATGGTCTTGCAACCGTTACTGTTAACAGACCAAAAGCCATGAATGCGCTTAACATTGACGTTTTATCGGAACTATACAGCGTCTTTACTGAAATAGAAGCGGATAGCGATGTGAAAGCTGTTATTTTGACGGGCGAAGGCCGTGCTTTCGTCGCAGGTGCAGACATAGCCCAAATGAAAGACTTAAATGCAATCGAGGGCAGAAAGATGATGATTCTCGGTCACAGCGTTATGAATCGTATAGAATCTCTTTCCAAGCCTGTTATTGCTGCCATAAACGGATTCGCGTTAGGGGGCGGTTGTGAACTTGCGATGGCTTGCGATATACGAGTTGCATCTGATAAGGCAAAGTTTGGACAACCTGAAGTCGGGCTTGGAATAATACCCGGATTCGGAGGGACGCAAAGACTGTCTCGTCTCGTAGGCTGTGGAATGGCAAAATATCTCATCATGAGTGCCGAAATAATAGGAGCTGATGAAGCATTTAGAATTGGGCTTGTAGAAAAGCTCGTTTCAGCTGACGATCTTATCAGCGAAGCTGAAAAGCTTGCTAAAACCATAATGTCTAAAGCACCTATTGCCATAGCTACCGCAAAAAGTGCTATCAACAACGGATTTGATATGGATATGAAGAGCGCAAGCCAATTTGAAATTGAGACTTTTACGGCTGCATTTTCATCTGAAGATAAAGTTGAGGGTATGACCGCATTCCTTGAGAAAAGACCGGCTGTATTCAAGAACAAATAAGCTAAGATACATTCCGGTTTATATCAGATTATTACAAGACAACATTTTACATCACAAAAGAGGTCGTAACGACCTCTTTTGCATTATACTTTAGAAAGTATTTCTTTAGCGTATTGATATGCTATGGAATATGACTACTCTATTTCCAGCTTCCTTCTGTAAGCTACAAGCGCTGCCGTTGCCATTACGAGTAGCATTAACATTATAGCTGCTTCGCTTGAGCCTGCATCTCCGGTATATGGAGCTCCCGGTTTAGCCTTATTGCATATTGAAATCTTAGCTTCTTTAGCTTTTATGTTCAACTCTACATCTTGCTTTCCGCCGGTAACGTCGTATTTCGTTACATTTATTTCCTCAACCGTATACTTACCATATATCAGGTTTTCTATGATTAGCGGACTAGCATTTGTGATGTTGAATTCTTCGCCTTCAGGATAGCTTGGTCCCGTTACCTTAACGGTAAAGACTTTAGGCGTAGTTACGATATTTCCTGCTGAGTCTTTAAGTACTTTTTCGATAATTATCTTACCTACTGCAAGTTCCTTATTTTCAACATTCATCTTACCGCTCTTGTTCTCGATGTCAATTACGACTTTTTCAGCGTCGAGAGTTACTCCATATTCTCCTTCAACACCTAATTCTTCTACCGTATATTCACCGTAGATTAAGCCCTTTAGTTCGACAGGTGCACTTACCTTAAGTTCGAATTCCTGTCCATTAGGATAGCTTGGTCCCGTTACCTTTATCTTGAACGTTCTGTCTTCATCGATAGCCTTGTCCTGAGCGTCAAACAGCGTCTTAGTTATATTGATTTCTCCTAATGGCTTTTCTTTATTTATTATAGCCATCTCAGCCGTTTTCTCAGCTATATTTACAGTAAGCGTTCCCGTACCGTCAATTACTTCATAGTTGTCTTCCGCACCGAACTCTTCTACCGTGTATTCACCGTAAATCAAGTCTTCTATCACTGTTGGCTCAGTAGACTTAAGTTCAAACTCCTCGCCGTTAGGATAGCTTGGTCCCGTTACTTTAATCATAAATGTTCTGTCGACATCTATAACGTTACCTTCTGCGTCCTGAACTATCTTTTCTATCTTGAGTACGCCAAGAGGTTTTTCCTTATTAGTTATGTCAAGAGTTTCCGATTTATGCCCGATACTCAATGTAGCAGTTTGAGTTTCATTAGTTACTGTATACTCTTCCGAAGCGTTTAGTTCTTCTACAGTGTATTCACCGTAAATCAACCCTTCAATCTTAGTATCTTCCGTATTCTTTAGTTCAAACTCCTGTCCGTTAGGATAGCTTGGTCCTGTAACCTTAACAGTAAATGTACGTTCTTCAGTTATAGCGTTATCGTCTATATCAAGAAGCGTCTTAACTAAATTTAGTTCTCCTAAAGGTTTTTCCTTATTAGTTACCTGCACGCTATCTTCTCTGTGTTCAAGACTTAAAGTTACGCTTGACTTATCTACAGTAACTTCATAGTCTCCATCAGCGCCGATTTCTTCGACTGTATACTCACCATATTGAAGTCCGGTTACCTGTACCGATCCTGTAGCACTATTTTTGAGTTCAAATTCCTGTCCGTTAGGATAGCTTGGTCCAATTATCTTAACCGTAAACGAACGTTCATCTGTCATTATGTCGCCATTAGCGTTTAGAACAGTTTTAGTTACTTCGAGTGAGCCAAGAGCCTTTTCTTGGTTCGTGATATTCAAGTTACCTTCTTTTTCCGCCAGCGAAATCGTGACCGTCTGAGTTTCTCCCGTTACTTGATAAGTCTCCGAAGCATCTAACTCTTGAACCGTATATGTTCCATACTTTAGTCCTGTGAGTTCAATCTTTCCTGAATCGCTATTTTTAAGTTCAAACTCTTGACCCGTTGGATAGCTTGGTCCGGTTATTCTTACATTAAATGTACGTTCTTCCGTTATAGCATTGCCTGCCGCATCTAAAAGTGTCTTTGTAACATTGAGTTTTCCTAACGGTTTTTCCTTGTTCGTTATAGTCAACTCTCCGGTTTTGTTTGCAACAGTTATCGTAGCTTGTTGCGTTCCGCCTGTAACCGTATATTCAGCCGTTACATCTTCTTCGGCAACAGTGTACGTTCCGTATGCAAGGTTGCTTACAACGGTAGGCGCAGTATTCTTTACTTCGAATTCTTGTCCATTAGGGTATGTAGGTCCCGTAACCGTTACTGTAAATGTACGTTCATCAGTTAATACATTTCCATCCGCATCTTGGAGTTCTTTACTTATTTCCAAGCTTCCAAGTGCTTTTTCCGTATTAGTAACAGTTACATTTGCAGTCTGTTCTGCAGCACTTACCGTTACAGTTTGAGTTGCCGGAGTTACCGTATATTCAGAATCAGCATTTAATTCTACAATCGTATAGTCTCCATACTTCAAGTCAGTCAACTGAACTTTACCATCTGCAGCATTTGTAATTGTGAACTCTTCTCCGTTCGGATAAGTAGGTCCCGTAACCTTAATAGTAAATGTTCTTACATCGGTTAAGACGTTTCCTTCGCCATCTTTGACAATCTTGGTAACATTTAAATTGCCCTTGGCAAGTTCTTTGTTAGTAAATGTAACATCATTTGATGTTCCCGTAATCTTATGTTCAACTGTATCGGTCTCCGTATCGCCTACAAACACCTGATATAAGTCGTGATTAGTCTCGGTCAATGATACGACAGTACCTTCATCCAAATTCGGTACTATTATACTTTGACCATTCTTCATTGTTACGGCTCCGCCTGCAACTGTAATTTCAGTTTCTACATTATCACTCAAATTAACAATTGTTGCCTCTCCACTATATGGAGTACCGTTTACCTTAAGAGTAAAGTTGAAATCACGCTGATCATCAATCACATTTCCGTCTGCGTCTTGGAGGACTTTCGTCATTGTGAAAACTTTTCCTCTATATCCCGCATTAAGAATGTGGAATGAGTTTATCAATTTACCTTGATCATCTACAGTGGTATTGAACAAAACTTTATCGGATACTTGTACATTACTCACGTGTGATGCATCCGTCGCATTCAGTTCACCCTTGTTAACCACTTCATAACCTTCGTTATTGAAACGAACGCGATACTCTCCTGATTTGTATATTCTGAACTTGTAATTACCGTTAGCATCAGTCGTAGTTGTTATAGGGTTACCGTCTTTATCAAGAACCGGATTACCGTCTGCATCTAACAATTCAACTTTTATATTACTAAATATAGTGTCGCCTTGGTTATATAAGTCATTTCCGTCATTATCCTTAAACGCAACACCGGCTAAGTTGAAATACACGTATTTAGCTTTTACAGGTACTACGTCTATGAATTCACCTTCATCGGTCTTCTTCGCAAAATCGTTTATAGCCAAAGGTACATCTTCTTCCATTATGTAGCCTTCGCCCAAGTCGATTATTTCATTAGTCTTAACTATGATAGGGAATCTGAATGTGGAGTGAGGTTTAATTACAGTGTCATCAGCTCCTACGATTTTGATCATTCGCATAGATTCCCAATCCGTTACTTGAGAGTGTTCAACCCAGCCTGCTCCGTCAAACGTCGCACTGCTGGACGGATTGTAGTAAACCGTAAAGCCTTCAGGAATCTCAACACCTGCTTGGCTGTCGCTCAAGGTTACTTTGAATTCAGAATCCCTTGCTACTCCTTCTACGACACTTGTATCACCAACAAAAGGCAATCTATCTATCAAGTTTATGTGACCTACAGTAGAAACCGTCATATTTCTGATTGTAAAGTTATATCTAAAATCGCTATACGGCTGTATCCATGATTCTGATGAGCTCCAGCCCCCATTAACTGTGTCTTCGATTTCTTTGAACGACCTTACTTCATCAGGTGGATTTAAGGTTACATTGGTGTAATTGTATCCTATTTCTTCAGTGGTATTACCGTCTCCATCAATGTCAAGAGCATCCTTGTAGCCAGTGGATCCAACAACATTTACAGCAGGCTTCGTTACATCCTGTCTGTTATTATCCCATATTGCATATGCGTTATTTTGCAACGTCCCTGGATCTGCAAAATCATTTACTTTAGTTTTAAACTGAATTTCTATATAAGCCGTAGTATCAGCCGTATCTGCATTTCCAAAAATACTCTTATCGAAATTCCACGTCAAAGTTTGCTGATTCGTATCGGTGTTATATCCGAGAACCGGCTCTACAGCCTCAAGAAGAGCATCGTTCTTGCCTGCAGGATCACCTGCATGAGGATATGATACTTGTGTAGTATTAGGTATGTATTCAACACCCTTAGGCAGAACGTCAACTATTCTCCTCATCTCAACTTCTTCACCCTCGAACAGATTCAGATACCATTCTTGTTCTCTAAGTATCAACCTATACGCTATGATTCCACCATAATCGAGCATAGGTCCTGTTTCAACACTCGAATACTTATTCAGATACATGTGTGGTCTATGAGGGAAAACTCTAATATAGTCTTTGACCGGCATTTCACGGCCAGGTTTTAATTCATCGCCATCCTTATAGTAGCCTTGACCTTTTGCATGATTGTAGAAATCTTGATAAAACTTATCATCACCTACTTGAGCAGCTTCAGGATCTTTGAATTCAGTCAATAACTTAATTTTCATAACACCAGCTGAATACACCACGTGACCGTTTTCCGCTTCAAACGAAACGCCCTTAATTTTGCTCAAATCAGATACGTAATCACTGAATTTGATTTCAACATTTGGGTCTGCTAACGGAATACTATTTGGAATAGCAACCGTACTTCCATCTTCCATCTGTAAAGTCACCTTAACTGCACCGTCATTTGCTGTTTCCGATGTTCCGAATTTAACAGCACCCGTTCCGTCAGGATACGTCTTTACCCCTGTATATTGAAGCGCAGGGTCAAGGGTGTGGTCTTCAATCTTTACATTATAAGTTGCCGAAAGATTATTTAAAAATTGTATATTCCATACAGCTCCTACTTCAAGTTCGTCCTTTGTCTCCATGAAGTATCTATCTTCAGGAGATTTAGTTACAAGATACGAATTACCCTCATTTAAATTTAGATAAAACTCAATCTGGTCGCCCAAAGCGTCAGTTCCTACGAATTCAGATGGTTCACCACCTTGCGGATTGTCAACTTTATAAGTCGTCTTAACGCTGTTAACAAATTTCTTAACGCCTTCACCATCAAGGACTTGTGTATCACCGAAATTCAAAACAAGTTTCAACTGCTCATTTTGGTTATTGGATATCCAGTCTTTAACATCGGAATCCGTTCTGTAAGGGAAAAATGTTCCCGATTCATTCTTATCGTAAACGTATTTAGCTATTCTCGTATTAGGGTCATAAGTCCAACCAGGGTTATCTTCCTGCACGAAAACAGCTCCTTCAGGTATAGTGTCTTCTATCACTACTTGATTGTAATTTCTTTTACCATAATAAGGATTACTATCTTCTCCGTCATGCGATACTTTATAAGAAAATACTATCTTCTCTGCAGAGCTCGGATCTATAGTACCCGTAGATGTTCCATCGCCGGGACCTCCGTATATAGGATTGTCAGGGTCACCCTGTGTAATCCATTCGTTCTGCTTATTGTGATACGCAAACTTAAGAGTTTCTTGAGGCTTAACGGTCTTGAACGTGTTTTCTACCTTTATTTCTTCCGCATAAGGTGTTCCATCGCTTTTCTTAACGTCAAATATAACTTCTGACTTGTATCCGTCAGGAGTAGGTCCTTCTAAAACCCTGTATCTGAATTTAGGGAATAAGCTCGTTCCTGCCGTCAATTCGGCAAAAGTAAGTCTCGCTACATAATAATCAGGGTCAGTATCGTCAGGTAAAACTTCAAATACTCCTCCTGGAACAGGTTTTGCAAGGTCTATAGACGATTTAACCGTATTTGTCTTCGGAATTTTAAGTTCAGCATAGAAATTTTCCTGGCGTGCACCGGAAACTTCAATTCTTGCTCTATGAGTAACGAGCATACCTGTATATATCTGAGTAGTAGGATCTTCAGGGAAGAACGGTTCATATGTATATAAAACACTTCCCTCACCTATATCATTCCTATTTGGAGGATTTGCAGGTTGTGACTCGTTTGTCAGATTGAAAGGTACAACTGTAGGAGTTTCTTCTGCAGCTGTTGCTTCCTCTTCTTCTACTTCTTGAGTTGCTTCCTCTTCTTGAGATTCTGATTCAACGACTTCCTCTACAGGCTCTACTTCTTCACCTTCAGTAGATTCCCCTTCAGGTGCTTCGCCTTCAGTAGATTCATCAACTATTTCAGCAGATTCTTCGCCGGTTTCAGTTGTAGTCTCGGTTTCTTCAGTTTGTTCTGCTTGTTCTTCGCCTTCAGCGCCGGCTTCAGTCGCTTCTTCAGAGTCTTCTGCTTGTTCTTCGTCTACCTCATTTGCCTCTTCGACAGCCTCCTCCTCTCCTAAATTATTATCTTCGCTTTGCGGATCTGCCGCTTCAGCAACGACATCGTCAGCTTCAGATTCTTCTGCCACTGCTTCCGTCGCGTCATCTGCATACCCGTTATACGCTTCTAAAAGCGCGGGCGTTGCAGAAAACAACATTAACAATATGAGCATAATGCTCACAGATTTGTTGAAAACTTTTTTCATGTTCTCTCCTCTCCCTTCCAATGGTTCCCCCTTATTGAAAGTTGACTATATATATTTATTTAATTTATTTGCAAATGGTAAAGACCATATTCCAAATTTCGAACACATTTTCATGCATATTGTTATTATGCACACACCAAAAAATCGCTTAACTGTTAAATTAAAAGGAAATTATAGGTATAATTTTGTACATTAAGTTTCTTTTGGGGACTATATATCACGCTCAATGGTACTACTTCACCCATACTGCGTCAAGCTATTTCGTTCTTTAAACATTGCGTAAATCGTTTTTATCGCACAATCCGGAAGTATGTTCGTGTAGATAAGCATATCCGTACCACATGCTGTATATACTCTCAACCCACCCCACAAGTTCACAATTCCTTCTCTGAGGAGTGTTGTACATTTTATCTCGCAGCCCTTTTATTGTGCAATATAGTATTTACACACATCTTTTACAGATTACACATATAAATAATCCATGTTTACTATTTATTTTTTATTACAATAATTAGAGTCACATGTACGCTTATTCATGTTGCCCCTTCTATATTGTAATCAATAGTAAAATATGGTAGATTATACGTAAAGTTATAACCTTATATCAGTTGTTTGTTACAAGTTTTGCTATAGGTATACAGACTTTACAAGAAGTATGCAGAAACATACCTAAAAAGTATAATTAGATTATATCAGGAGGCTACCTTTGAAACGCATAAAAGATTTTATTTACAATTGGAATGATATTATCTTAGTAACTCTGATAATTATGACCGCGGCCGGTATAGTTTATTGGCGTGTCAATGTGATTATGGAATATCCAAAGGTGGTCGCTGAGGAAATAGCACTTTCGGGGCAAAACACACCTGAAAATATAATTCCTTCGTCAGACGACGCTCCAAGCGCTTCTAATTCTGATGACACTGATAGTACAAATGATGGTTTAGGGGATTCAGGCAATAGCGACTCGAATAATCTCGATGACGATTCTCCCGCAATTGAACCCGGTTCAGGTCCAAGGGACGGTACTCTATGGAGCGACGGCAAATTAAAATTGAACATCACGGTAGTCGTAGAAGAAGGTACTGCTTTAGATGCAGTAGAGAACCTCGTTGAAGCAGGATTATTTTCTTCATATGAGGATTTCGAATACGTATGTTCGTCGCTCGGGTTGGATCCGACATCTATATTAGCGACGACTTATACATTCTCAGCAGGTTCAACTCAAGAAGATATAGCACTTCAAGTCACATCTTACTAATTCAAGGAGGTAAAAATGGCATTAGTTTCCACAAAAGCAATGCTTTCTAAAGCATTAAAAAGCGACTATGCAGTCGGCGCATTTAACGTTAACAATATGGAAATAATACAAGGTATAGTCGAAGCAGTTAGGCTTGAGAATGCACCTTTAATATTGCAGGTTTCCGCAGGAGCGCGTAAATACGCCAATCCTATATATCTTCGCAAGCTTGTCGAAGCAGCTATTGAAGAGTCCGGTGTTGATTTGGCACTTCATCTCGATCACGGCGAAGATTTTGAAATATGTAAACAATGTATTGACGGCGGCTTCACATCCGTAATGATAGATGGCTCCAAGCACCCATTCAAGGAAAATATGGCACTTACTAAAGAAGTTGTCGATTACGCTCATGCTCATGGCGTTAGCGTAGAGGCGGAGCTCGGAAAATTAGCAGGGGTTGAAGATGACGTAAAAGTAGATGCCCGTTCAGCTACTTTTACCGATCCGGACGAGGCCGCAGAATTCGTATCTGTAACAGGTGTTGATTCACTTGCGATAGCTATAGGGACGAGCCACGGAGCTTATAAATTTAAAGGTACTCCTTACTTGGACTATGAAAGATTAAAGAAAATACACGCTCTCATGCCGGAAACACCGCTCGTACTTCACGGTGCGTCCAGCGTACTTAAAGAATTTGTTGATATATGTAACGAATACGGCGGAACTATTGCAAGCGCGCAAGGCGTTCCTGAAGATATGATAAGAGAATCGCTCCCATACGGCATATGCAAGGTCAACATAGACACAGACCTTAGACTCGCTATGACGGCGGAAATAAGAAAAATTCTAACGGAGCAGCCGGGTGAATTCGATCCTCGCAAATACTTGGGACCTGCACGTAGTGCTATAACCCGTATGGTTCAGCATAAGATAAAAAATGTGCTCAACGCTTCAAACCAAGCTTAGTCTTATAACCGGCATATGCGTAAAGCCGGAATTATATAGCAAAAACAGAGGATTATAACTCCAAAAACATAAAAGACAGGTGTATCTCACATTCTGTCTTTTATTATGACAAATTTAAAATTCTGTAACAAGGATTTCTCACCCTACCCCAACATATATTATAAAACCATTTAGATAGAAGAAAGCGGTGTGCCAAAATAAAACATTTTTGACACACCGCTTTTACTTTATAGATATTCTCTTTCAGCTCTATTCAAATATTTGATATCTCTAATATTTGATATAAAACCTAGTACATCTGTATTCAAGTTTCCTTTTGAATAAGACTACTCATTCTCATATCTACGCTTCATTGAGATTAACGATAATACTCCTAACGATAGGGCAAACAACATTGTATACATAGCCGTATTATTTGAATCTCCCGTATTTACTACTTCTTTCTCAGTAGCCTTAGGTGTAGTGTTCTTAACAGTATTAGTCTTGTATTCCTCATCGCCAACCTTGATAGTAGCAGTGTTCATAATCTCATCTGCATCTACATCATCATCTACCTTTACGGTAAATCCTACAGTAAACGTTTCTCCGTCAGCTACGCTCTTTTCCCAATCGATAAGTGTATTGCCATCACTTGATTTACCTACCCCGCCACTATCTGCGTTTGCGTGATCCACCGACACCAAAGTAGTATGTGCAGGGAGTGTATCTTTAATCATTACACTAACATCGTCGCCTGTAGTATTCTTGTAAGTGATTGAGTATGTCAACTCATCACCGGCTTTAACTTCCTTACCGTCTATACTCGTAGTACTTCCTTTCATGAATACGTCTTTTACAGGGTCTGTAGGGTCTGTAGGATCCGTAGGGTCTATAACTTCCTCTTTATCATAGTAATGGCGAACTACTAATGAGCCGTCTGCCGCTACTAAAAGAACATTTACTGACTCTTCGTTCTTAGAATCTTGGTAAGTTACATCAGACGTTACAAGCCCCGCATAATACTTATCCAATATCAATGCTTCTGACCCTGCCGGAACATTAACAGTGTTAGTGTCGCCTGTAACGATTGAATACTTCTTGCCGTTCCATTCTTTATCCCCGTTTGGATCTTCCGTATAGTATTCATGAGTGTATAATACCTCTAATCTTTCATTGTACATTACAACATCGTTACCCTCGTTTTGAGATGCGACAAATGTAACTGAATTCGCTACTGTTGGATTATCTTTATTATTAGTCTTAGACTCATCTATAGCAACTTCACTATAGTATTCACTATTTTCTGCTTCTACGAATCTATACAGCGTTCCGTCTGTGAGACTATTAACTTTAACAATGCCTTCAGAAGGTGTAACCGTCTTATCTGCGTTCAATGTTCCAACGCTGACCATAGACTCATCTAAATCCACTTTGCTCCAGCTCTGTCCATTATCGGTAGATGTTTGAAGTTCAAATTTAAACCCTTCTGAAAGAGCTGTTCCTGAAACGCTATCGACCTTTGTCAGCTTAGCTTCTAAGGGAAGTGTTGCTTCTCCACCGGAAGGAGTCAGTTTAGCAGTTGCAGGTTCTTCTACTTTACCTGTCTTGTCAGTAGTTATTTCCATTGTATTTGTTATATACGTATCAACACTTACAGTTGGATACGTAGCGATAAGGCTTATCGATACATTCTGAACGGCTTTACCGTAGTATATCTGATTTATCTTTTCGATAGTTGCATCTGATACTATATCGGTGTCACCGTATATATCCGGATATTTCTGCTTTAAGAAGTTACCTACACCTCCGGCGTCTCTTACCTTATCGATATCATTGTATGTAAAACCATTACTGTCGTTCATGTCCCACCATCTAAGCATGAATGTATAACTTCCATTAGGGTTGTGGTACATACAATATTCTCCCTCACTGAGAGCAGCTTTAACTTCATCTCGGCTCCTTGAACCTTGATCTACCTCTGTGAGAATATCTTCTTGAAATCTAATTGCATAAACTCCGGAAAACAGTTTGCCATCATTATCAATTCCGCCTTCCCATGAAAGTAGTTTACCAAAATAAGGCTTTTCTACACAGCCCTCAAGGGTGTCTTCTATATATATTCCTGAATGTGTATTTGGAGTATAGTTTCCATCATTCTCTAAAATATACGGGGCGAAGAAATTACCCTCAGGACCATACCAAACATCACTATAAAACTTTAACGCCCATGTGACCGTATTGTTAGAAGTTTCACTCGGATATTTGTGGAGAGAAATTTCTGTTTTACCTAAATTAACAGCATTAACATAAAATTTTTCAAAAGGCACACATAAATCGTCTTTCCCCAGCCTTCCATATTTTACGTATTTTTCACCTAAAGTAGTAGTTTTCATCTGTATGGTTTCATAATTTACCATGTCTCCCGTTTCTAAAGAAGCGGTGAAACTATCAACATCATTATTTGTTATGTGATCACCACCAAATTTCAGAACGAAATTACCGTCTTTATATTCCCATTTACCCAGCACCTTATTATCAGAATCCAACAAATTTAACTCACCAAAATTCAAAAGAGTTCCACCATAATCAGCAGGTATCGTTAAAATATCCCCAGCTTTTATTGGATTTCCCGGGTTACTATATTCCATAGACAACTTCATTTTAATTTGGCTTAAACTCTGATTCTGGCAAATCACATTGGTAAAAGCAGCCGGATCTTCAATATATGGGCTGTCAGAGCTTTTAGAGTAATCGATAACCTTATTTCCGGCAGCCGTATCGATAATTTTAAAATCAGTGATTGTAACATTGTCTAAGCTCAGACTGCTTCCTTGCGTGTCATCGGCAAACGAAACTACGCTCTGAAACGACATTCCAAAAATAAGAATAATCGCTATTGTTAGAGCAAAAATCTTTCGCCCTGCCGACATCGTCTTATCCCTCATAAAAAATTCCTCCTTTTGGATATGAACAATACAAAATGCATAAACCTCAAGTTACGATGATGCTGAAATAATGTTCACTCGCCTTAAATACTTATAGATTGATTTGTAAATAAAATCAGGATTATTTTTACACTTGTGATATAATTTGGAAAACAGGATAAACTGCGGGTTATTGATGAGCAAAATCGTTGTAATTTAAAGCCTACATTTATTTACATTTTTTAGAATTTTTTTGTAATGTTACAATTGATGTGAGACAAAATCCCTAAACATAAAGAGCAAAATCCTGTACAATGTTAATTACTACAAAAACAACAAAAGGAAAATGCTC
>PDWI01000336.1_pt1 | contig 75625 bp, 53 predicted proteins | sample 1430891 | NCBI WGS metagenome assembly PDWI01 (sample SAMN01162508, study PRJNA174530) | Oral metagenome, whole genome shotgun sequencing project. | biome: Marine environment; feature: Marine mammal; material: Swab sample of the gingival sulcus; isolation source: swab sample of gingival sulcus...
TCGTTTCGATAAGTGGTTGTATATCATCCAAAACTTGCACAAATTAGACAGAATGCCTGAAAATTTGCGAGAAAAAATCTTTGAAAAGCTGTTTCAAACTGCCGAAATTGCGAAATTTTCACCCGAACAAAAGGAGTCCTACGAAGACAGCCTGAAACACTACCGCGATTTGAAAAACTCGATGAATACCGCCAAAGAAGAAGGGCTGACAGAGGGTATCGAAAAAGGGCGAAAAGAAGGTGCGTTGGAAGAAAAAAAAGAAGTGGTTCGGAAAGCCCTCCAAGCGGGCTTGTCGGATGAAATGATTCAACAACTGACAGGATTGTCGGAAGATGAAATACGAAGCCTCCGACCATGAAAGAAAATGATTCTTACTACACCATCTCGAACGTAAGCGAGGGAACCTACAAAGAAAAAGGGAGCAAATTTCTTGCCTTTGCCTTTCCCGTAGAAACGGAAGAAGAAATAGACTTGCAACGTACCGCAATCAAAAAAAAGCATCATGATGCTCGCCATTGCGTATATGCGTTTCGACTGGGAAGCAAGGGTGAACGAATGCACGCAAGCGATGACGGAGAACCGGCTCATTCCTCGGGACCTCCGGTGTTAGGAAAGATCCGCTCCTATGATTTGACGAATATCTTAGTGATCGTGGTACGCTATTTTGGCGGCACGAAATTGGGAATCCCCGGCTTGATTCGAGCCTATGGCTCCGCAGCAGAAGATGCCTTACAAAAGGCTCAGATTATAAAAAAAATCAAAAAAAAAGACCTGCAATTGCAATTTCCTTATGAAGAAGCACACACAATAATGCAATGGATCAAAGCTCAAAATGCCGAAATTATTTGGCAAGAATGGGATTCCGATTGCCGAATGCAATTGCTCCTGAGCGAAAGCCAATACAAAAAAATCAAAGAAATTGCCTTGCACAAAGGGCAAATAAAAATATTGCCGGATAATTCCCCAAAATAGCAAGTTTGCATTCCGGCAATCTAAGCGAAAAACAAGAGTTATCCTCAATCTTTTTTAGCCCAAACAAAGACAAAATTATTGCAAAGCATCCGAACTTTTCTTATCCGAGGCGGGATTAAAATGCCACATCAAGCCAAATTTCATATAATAACCGATTACTTGATGCGAAATATAGGTAACGTCTATGGATACACCTTTATAATTGTAGCCCAATCCGAAACTATACTTTACCGGTTGCGTACAAATACCGGCACGCAAAAATAAACCGGCAATTACATTATATTCCGTTCCTGCACGCAATATTGTCTTTTTTTCCAAAGACTTTTCTCCTTCCAAGGTTAACAGAACTCTCGAAGAAAAAAAATAGCCTGCCCCCAAGCGAAAAGTAGAAATCATCGGCTCGTTAGTCGCATTAAATTTAGCTCTCCAAGGATTAAACGCATGAGCTCCGATAAAAAAATGATCTACCGGCTCGGCAAGCAACCCCAACTCCCCGGTAAACGCCGAAATATTGCCGTAATTCATCTGCGAATGCCTAAAATAATCAATCTTGATCCCCCCGGAAATTCGCTTCCCCAACTGCTTGGCATAAGAAAATCCGAAAGACATAAAATTGGAAAAAGGATTGCCGGAATATGTAAAATCCAAACCTGCCGTACCATACTTCTCAACCTGATAAGCTGCTGAAAATCCCAACTCTTTCAACTCAGACTCATTGAAAATATTCGCATAATACGTCCCTACTCCCAAGCCGGAAACCTTAGCCAAAGCCGCCTGATTATGGGCACTTGCCCAAGCATCCGGAAGTACCAAGCCTGCACCGCCCATTGCCGCCTGTCGCGCCCCGGCTTCTACATAATAGTACTGAGCCGAAGCCAAAGAAAAACTCCCGAGAAGTATATAAATACAGCATAAAAACCTTAAACGCATAAGCAACGAATTTGATTGCAATAGTAATAAAAATTCAATCACTTTCCGGCAAATTTGGCATTAATTTATTATTTTTTTTAACTTTGCCGAAAAACTTAGAACATACAAACAATGCACAACATTCAACTTCACGACAGAGAATTTAGACCGTTTATTTCTCAGGAAAAGATTGCAAACACCATTAAGTCAATGAGTTATGAAATAAACACACAGTTAGCAAACAAGGATGTCGTATTTTTGGTCGTACTGAACGGAGCCTATGTTTTCGCCTCCGATTTGTTGCGTACCATTGATTTTTATCCGGAAATCTCCTTTATCAAAGTAAGTTCCTACGAAGGAACTCAAAGTACGGGCAAGGTCAATTTCTTAATCGGATTGAATGAAGATTTGCAAGGAAAAACAGTCGTCATTGTAGAAGATATTGTGGATACCGGCGAAAGTATGCTGCGTATCATTGAGGCTGTAAAAGAAAAGAATCCGGCAGAAATAAAGACGGCTTCCCTGCTTGTAAAACCGGATGTTTTAAAAAGAAGGTTGCACATCGACTACATCGGGCTGGAAATTCCGGACGACTTCGTAGTCGGCTACGGGCTTGATTATGACGGTTTAGGCAGAAACTTAAACAGCATATACAATTGTGTTATCAGTTCCTCCGAAGCCCCCATTGATAACGTAAAATATTTCTTGCTTTTCGGACCTCCCGGATCCGGCAAAGGCACACAATCAAAGAAATTATTGGAAAAATATAATTTGGTACATCTCTCCACAGGAGATATTTTACGCAAAGAAATTGAAACAAATTCTCGCTTGGGACAAATAGCCAAAAAGCACATGAACGGCGGAGAATTAGTCCCCGACCACATCATATTGGGCATGGTTGCCAAAGAAATTGACGCCAACAAAGGAACACGGGGCGTTATCTTGGACGGATTCCCGCGTACCGTTGAGCAAGCCATCAGCTTGGATGCCCTTTTAAAAGAAAGACGTTATAAAATTTCCGGCATGTTCTCATTGGAGGTCGAAGAAGAGGAACTCATCAAACGCTTGCTTCTGCGAGCCAAAGAAGGTGGTCGTCCGGATGATACTCCGGAGATCATAGCCAAACGCATCCGCACCTACAACGAAACAACTGCACAAGTTGCCGACTATTATGAAAAACAGAACAAATTACACCGCATAGAGGGCGTAGGACAAGTAGATGATGTTTTCAAAAAAATCTGTGCGATTGTCAACGAGTTAATGTAGGCAAAATTTGCGTACAAGACTCTCACTGACAATACTTTACAATGAAATCATCGGCAGTATGCCAAGCTAAACTTTTAGCTCGTTTAAAGTCAGTACAGGCTCTTTCTTTGTCAATATGCAGGTGTATCACACCGCGTTTGTAGTAAAATTCGCCCTTGTTGGGTTGCAAATCCAAAGCCATCGAATAATCGTCGACCGCATTTTTGTACATCTCAATATTTCCGTACACCTCAGCCCGGTCTGCAAAATAGTAAGCCACCGAAGAATCCTCTGACAATGCCTTGCCGAATTGTTCTAAAGCCTCCATATTCTCTCCTCGGTTAGCCAAAATCTTTCCGAGCAAATGGTGCCCGGAAGCATCATCCGGGTAGTATCGTAAATAATCTCGAACAGTAGCTTCGGATCGCTCAGCCTTTCCGGCCTTAAATTCCGTTTGCGCCTTATCTTTCATGAAAGCTACTTCATCGGTTTTTCTGAAAACAGCTGATTCATAAACTTTCAGAGACTTTGTGTATTTCTTGATCCGAGCTAAGTTTCGTGCCAAACCCCATTGATAAACAAATGATTTTTTTCTCACCGAAGCGGCCTGCCGGAAATCTCTGACCGCCAGCTTATAATCTCCGGTTTGTTCGGCCAAATATGCACGCATCGCCAAAGCCTTATGTCTGTTTGCATTCTTTAACAATAACTCATCAAGTAAGGCATAAGCCATCGCATATTTTCTTAAATCTATGGCATGTTTTGCCTCTTGTATTTTTTTTTCGTAAGATGTATAAAATTTTGATTTCCAGAGATTTGTCCATTTCTTATCCTTCTCAATATTTTTAAAATCCGGATTCAAAAGCAGTTCAGAACGCAATAATTTATCTTTATTCTTGAGGTATAATTTAAGATGTTCAACCGCCGGCTGCACCCTTCCCATGCAGGCATAACAACGAGCCAGCATCAAATTTGCCTGCTTATGTTTTTGTTTTCCGGCTCGCGCAAAAAAAGAAATTGCTTGTTCATATTTTTTCTGTGCGTGCAAACATTCTCCGGTAAGAAACAAGACCTCCTTGTTTTCGGATTGATTTTGCATTTTTGTTTTCATATATGCCAAGGATTCCGCATATTTGCCTTGTTCAAAGAGTGCTTTTGCATACCTGCGATGATGCAAAAAATCGGTCTGCGCAGAAGTATCAACAAGCAAGAGCAAAAAAAACAAAGTCAACAGCAAATAGAAAGTATTCTTTTTCATTGTTTCAAATTATCGAATAAACGTTCCTGATCAAAGGACAGTTTACAATCCATACATTTTTCAAAACGATATTTATCATACCGAAAAAACTATTGGCAAAAGTACGGATATTTTCTCTTTTTTTTATTCCCCGTAAAATATTATTTTTGCATGATGCAGAATTTTGAAAAAAACTAACGATGAACAAAATTTTTCCAAGCCTACTTTTGGCTCTTTTCTATCTTGTAGCCTGTAACAATGAGGAGAAAGCAACTTTTACACTCTCGGGTACAGTCAAGGACAAAAACGTTAAAGAACTATATATCAGTCATTTAAGTTTAAAAGAGACGACGCGAACGGATACAATCACTTTGGATGAAAACAGAAAATATTCTTGCCAATTAAAGGCTGAAGCTCCGGAATTGTATTTTATTCAAGCCAAAGCCGGTCAACAACTGATCTTTTTTATGGGACAAAACGGAGATGCCCTAACTCTTGATATTGAGCAAATTGCTCAAGAAAAGAACTACACAATAAGCGGCAACAAACATTGCCAAATTTTGCAAGAATTAGACAAGCATTCACAGGATGTTCTCCATCAATTAGTTGCCTTAAACAAAGACTTGTCAGAATTACAAACGACTGATAAACAGGATACTGTAAAAATATCAATTGAGCAACAAATAACAAAGATTCACAAAGATTACAAGAAATATTTAACCGATTTTATAGACCGATATACCGGTTCATCTCCGGCGGTAATCCAAGCACTGGTGCAACGTTTGGGACGCGAACCGATTTTCAACATATCCATTGACCGAAAATTATTTGAAAAAGTGGATGATTCGCTTTTTGTTGCATTTCCGGCTTCCTCAATGGTTCAAGAATTGCACGAGAGGCTGGCACAGATTACTCCTCCGCCGGAAGCAGGCAGCCGGGCTCCGGCAATTAACTTAAAAACTCCGGAAGGAAATTTCTTTCCGCTGGATTCTCTTCGAGGCAAATATGTTTGGCTGGAATTTTGGGCATCCTGGTGTCCGGATTGTCGCAAAACAAACCCGGAGGTTCTTGCAATTTTTGAGAAATTTAAAAAGAGAAATTTTACGATATACCAAGTATCCTTGGATAAAAACAAAGAAGAGTGGATACAAGGTATTAAAGCCGACGGACTCTCGGCATGGCATCACGTCAGCGACTTGAAATACTGGGACTGCGTTCCTGCTCGAGAATACGGGATTCGTTTCATCCCGGCCGGATTCTTAATTGACCCGGAGGGAAAAATTATCAACCGATTCCTTTCGCCCAAAGAATTGGAAGAAAAATTACACGAGATCTTCGACAAATAGAGGGAAATAAGCAATTTTTCGCTTAATTTTTGACTCTCTCAATCTGAATATTACTATTTATGAAAAGAATTTTTTTTATCGTCATCTTTTTGTTTCTGAGCAGTTGTTTTTTGCATGCACAAGAAGACCTCGGAAAAGAAATCAGACTGGCTCATCAATATTACAGAGAAAAAGAATTTGATAAAGCAGAATTGCTCTACTCCAAGATTTATACGGCAACACAAGCCAAAGTTTATTTTAATTACTATACAAGTTGCCTGACCGAACAAGGAAAATTCGAAGAGGCGGAAAAAATCATCAAAAAACAAATACGCAAACACAAAAAAGATCTTTCTTATCTGATCAACCTGGGTTACGTTTATAAACTTCACAACGAATTCTCAGACTGTGAAAAACAATACCAAAGCGCTTTAAATCAGGTATCTACACACGCTAACGTTCGTTCCTTGGCACACACCTTTCAACAATATGGAGAATACGAATATGCCGAAAAGGTCTATCTGAAAGGAAGAAAATTGAACTTAAAAAAATACCGACAAGAGTTGGCTCAACTCTACGCGGTGCAGAAAAAATATACCCCCATGATTTCAGAATATTTGGATATTCTGAAAGAAGAACCGCGCCGCAATCGACAAGTTCAAAATAATATGCAATACTATATGGATAAGGATGCGGGAGGTGATTTTTCCGAGATTTTACGAAGATCACTGCTCAAACGCATCCAAATGAAAGATGCTCCGACTACTTACAACCACCTGCTGATATGGTATTATCTGCAAAAGAAGGAATTTGACGGCGCCCTGCTGCAAGCCAAAGCTCTGGACAGGCGATTTCCCGGATCAGAAGACAAAGAAATTTTTGAATTGGCAGAGACCGCCAAAATACACAACGACCTAAATACTTCCGAAAATGCCTACAATTACATTGTTGAAAAAGGAAAGACCTCGCATTATTATGTCCGGAGCCGAGTCGGATTGCTGGATATTGCCTTCCTGAAAATGACGCAAAAAAGCACCCAAGATTTGCAAGAACTTGAAAACTTGGAACAACAATACATACAAACCTTGCACGAGCTGGGGATCAACAAACAAACCATGCAATCCGTAATTAAACTCTCCAAATTGCAAACATTCTATCTGAACAAACCGGAAAACGCAGAAAAGATATTGACAGAAGTTATTGAAATGAAGGAAGTCCCCCCAAGTATTACCGCCGAATGTAAAATAGCCCTGGGCGATGTATTGGTGTACAGCAATGACTTAGATTACGCAGCCCTGATTTATGCACAAGTCGAAAAAGCAAACCGGGGAAATACACGAGGCGACCTCGCCAAATTCAAAAAAGCCAAACTCGCCTACTTCATCAACGACTTTCGATGGGCAAAAGCACAATTCAATGCCCTGAAGGTCAGTACCTCAAAACCCATTGCCAATGATGCAATTTTTTACTCGGTAATGATTGCCGACAATACCGAAGGCGACTCCCTGCAAACTGCCCTTAAAGCCTATGCCCAAGCCGAATTGCTGGTTGAAAGACGCAAATACACAGAGGCAGAAAATATCTTGGACTCTTTGCTTGTCGGTTTCTCTTTCCATGCCATAGCCGATGAAGCTTATTTCTTGAAAGCAGAAATTTTTTCCCGAATAAAAGCATACCCGGAAGCCATAAAATACTACCAAAAAGTAGTTTCAGACTTCCCGGAAGATATACTTGCCGATGCCGCCTTACTGAAACTCGGCATACTTTATGAAGAACATTTACAACAGGAAAATGAAGCCTCGACTCATTACAAAAAACTAATTTTGGAATACCCGGAGAGTATTTACGTCTCAGAAGCACGCCGCCGATTTCGCAAAATCAGAAAAAAAACAAGTTGAACGCAAAAAAATGAAGGAAGGTATTGTTGTAAAATCTACGGGAAGCCGCTATCAGGTAATATGTGATAACTCTTTATACATCTGCTATTTACGAGGTAAATTTAAACAATCCGGACTCCGCAGTACCAATCCCGTAGCTGTAGGCGATAAGGTAAATATTATCCTCGAAAACAAAAAAGGAATCATCACTCAAATCGCCCCGCGACACAATTACCTGGTCCGAAAATCAACCAATTTATCCAAAAAATCTCACATCATTGCCGCCAATATCGACTATGCCGTCTTGGTGTTCTGCATTAAACAACCGACCGGCTACCCGCTTTTTATCGATCGCTATTTGGTCGCCTGCGAAGCCGCTTTGATCCCTCCCCTGCTTGTATTCAACAAAATAGACCTGCTGAACAGCAAGACTGACCAAAATACACTCGAAGAATATCTCAATATCTACAAAAATGCCGGCTATCCCTGCCTCACGGTTTCTGCGCAAAAACAAATAAATATCGAAAAATTACGAGACACAATTGCCGGCAAAACAGTCGTTTTTTCCGGAAATTCGGGAGTAGGAAAATCAAGCCTGATCAATCTGTTGAACCCGAATTTGTCAATCAAAACTGCCGAAATTTCAACTTATTACAAGCAAGGAAAACACACAACCACCTTTGCCGAGATGCACCCTTGGGAAAAAGGATTCATCATCGACACACCGGGAATCAAAGGTTTTGGTTTTGCAGACATTGACAGGGAAAATTTAAGTGCCTTTTTCCCGGAAATGCAACATTGCCGCAAGGCTTGCAAATTTAACAATTGTACGCACACGCACGAACCCGATTGTGCCGTAAAAGAAGCCCTGAACAAAGGAGAAATTCATGCCTCTCGTTACAAAAATTATCTCCGTATTTTGACCGACAAAGACAACAAATACAGAAATGACCTGTATGGTGAAAATCAATAAAGGAACTCTTTTCTTTACTGAAAAACTCTTGATACTTCCGGAATTTTAATCTTATTTGCTCCAAACCGGAATATTTTTTATAAAAAATTCTTGCATTCTTGTTTTTTTTTAACTTTGTGCTCGGAAAGAACGTAAAGAGTCGTTCTTTGCAATTAAATTATTTTCAAATCTAATTAAATTAAAAATGATGAAAAAATTTGCCTTTATACTAATCGCTGCGGCCTTCCTGACTTGGACAAGCGCATGCAACGAAGAAGCAGACAAACAGTCTGAGGAACAAACAACCGAAGAACAGGTACAAACCGAAGAAAATGCAACTGCCAATGCAGCCCTTGAAGTAGAAGCATTATTGAAAGACGCTGCCTCGAAAGTCGATAAAGAAATTTCTGTAACCGGTTATGTAACACATACTTGCAAACATTCCGGAAGACGATGTTTCATAGTCGGAGAAAACCCGGAAGAAGCCTTGCGCATCGAGGCTACAGAAATTCCCGAAGGATTTAAAGCCGAACTTGTCGGTTCCAAAATCATTGCCAAAGGAATTTTGAGAGAAAAAAGAATGACCAAAGAAGAAATTGAAGAAAAAGAAGCTCATCTCAATGAGGAATTGAAAGAAGAAGACGGTTCTGCCGAACATTGTCATGCAGGCATTGCCAAAATGCAAAAAATGAAAGATTGGATGAAAGCTAACGAAAAAGATTATTATCCCATTTATTTCGTAGATGGAACCGCTTACGAAGTTACCGAAGAAAAAGAAGCAGAATAAGAAAAAAAGACCCTTTCGCTATTGGATGCGTATGCTGCACAGAGACCTCGGGTTTCTGGCAGTCGGTCTTTGTTTGGTTTACGGCATTTCCGGAATTTTACTGAATCACTTGGGGAAAAGTGACCCCGCTTTTAAAAAAGAAGAAAAATCAGTACAGATTCCGGAAATGTTGCAATACCAACAGCTGAAGGATTACTGGAAGAAACAAAAAAACTTCCCGAAACTCAAAAAAATATTACCTGTAAACTCCACAAAATTTCAACTCTTATTGCAAAACGGAGTCGGAACTTATGACCAAAAAAGCGGTCAATTAGAGTATGAAACATATCGAAAACGTCCTCTTGTTTATTGGCTTAATCGACTGCACTACAATCGTTTAAAGGGCTGGTCCGTTACAGCCGATCTATTTGCGGGTATCCTTATTTTCTTGGCAATCTCCGGAATTCTTCTCGTAAAAGGCAAAAAAGGAATTGCCGGCCGCGGAAAGTGGTTGTTGCTTGCCGGAATACTGATCCCGATTATTTACATCCTCCTCCAATAAAGGCTCCGAGAATCGCCAAACTTTAATTGTTGTACACTGAGCTTAGCTGAGTTTTGACATTTCAATTTTACGAAAAAATCACAGCTTAAGACCTCCAAAATAGACAAAAAACTCGTATTATAATCTGATAACGAGTCTTATACAATGTGAGAAGTCATTCTTTCCAATATATACAAAGCTCTCGAAATTTGTTCACTAAATACAATATCGTTCTCTGCAAACTTGAAGAATCCTGTATCAAGTCTATATGAATTGGATTCTATCCACGATAGAAATATCTCTATCTCATTTTCAGTAAATTCTTTAAATACTTGATTTTGAGTTTTTAAATCGTAGTAATAATTTTCAACCAACTCAACATAATTTCTAAATCCCGGAGTTTCATATTCTAAATTCCAATCATTTAACATAGAGGGCAAGTCATGCAGTAATTTATTGACCTCAATCATGATTTCAACATCAAAAAAATCCCCTTTGTTAATATCATTTTTCCACCAAGTTTTTAAGAAAGTATTTATACTTTCTATTTCATCTTTACTCCACGTTTTCCACTCTCCGTAGTTAAGCTTCCCCAGTATGACGAATGTATCAACTGTCAATATTCTTCTTGCAGTTAATTCAAATATTCTCGGGAGGAAATGCTTGAAGTCATTTAAATCTCCAAAAGTTGTCATTGCTTTAAAAGCATAATAAGATAAATCTTCATCCTCTAATTCCCTTAGTTTTTTGCAGTGAAGTTTATTTTGCTCAATATCCGTAACACAGCACGGGCATCCGCTAATTTTTGACTTTACCGGATATTTTGAGAAAGTTTTATACAATTTCTCAATCGCTGTTTCTAATTCTTTTATCATGCTTTAAATTACAACTGACGATTGGCAGCTCCGACTTGCGAATACAACTCTCGTTCTTACTAAAAGAGGCGGCAAAAAACCGCCCCAAAATTCATACGTTCATATAAATATAATATTGCCTGACAATGCGACAGCCTTTAAAAAGGAAAGACTGACCGCTTGTTACAAGCTATGATTTGCAACAACAGCCGTGATTTTCATCATGCGAATCATGACAGTGCCCTCCGCCACCGCCTCCGCAACACTCATGATTTTCATCATGCGGATCATGGCAATGTCCCCCACCACCACTGCAGCCACAAGAGCCGTGAATGTGCCCGTGTGCAATTTCATCAGCCGTAGCCTCTCTTATATCTTCGATTTTTCCCGTAAAATAAAGGGGTTCACCCGCCAAAGGATGATTAAAATCGACCATTACATTTTTTTCTTCTTTGTTTACGGAAAGGATGGTTCCGGTAAATTGTGCTCCATTTTCATCACTGAAAGGCAATACATTTCCCGGCTCAAGCAATCCGTCTTCAATCGTTTCCGGTTGTCCAAAAATAGACAAAGGCAAAGGCGTAATCTTTTCCTCATCCCTCTCGCCGTAGCCGTCTGCAGATGTCAAGGAGAATTCAAAATTTTCTCCGACAGACAGACCTGCCAAATTTTCTTCAAATTTTTCCAACATCAACTCCGAACCAAACAAAAATTGCAAAGGAGTCTCGGAAGGTGCAAAATCCTTTACATCTCCCTCTTTTCCCCCTGTTCGCAACTCATAACTTACTGATACTACTTTGTTTTTTTCTACTTTCATTTTTCTTGTTTATATATAAAATCCAAAGGTAATCTTTTTTTTGAAACATCCGAAATTTGGACGAAAAAAATGAGGCTTATCAACAAATAGACAAGCCTCAGTAGTAATAAAAAGAACAAATTAATAATTACTTAAACATACTCCTTATCAAATTCCAAATATTTGTAAACACTGCTTTCTGCGGGTTTTACAAATTCATTATAATATTTGAAATATTCCTCCGGAGTGGGGATACGTTTAAAGACAGAAATCATTGCTGCCATTTCTGCCGATCCGAGAAATACCTGTGCTCCTGTCCCCATACGGTTATTAAAGTTACGTGTAGAAGTTGAAAATGCGGTAACATTATCCGGGACACGTAATTGATTTCCCATACACAGCGAACATCCGGGTATTTCTACTCGTCCGGCTATTTTTGAAAATTTGGAATAAATTCCTTCAGATTTCAATTTGTCTTGATCCATACGTGTGGGCGGAGTCAAATAAGTACGAACGTCCGTACGAGTACCAAAGCCCTCCCAGATTTGAGCAGCGGCTCTGAAGTGTCCGATATTGGTCATACAAGAACCTATGAATACATCTTGGACCGGTGTATTTTGAACTTCGGAAATGTATTTAACATCATCGGGATCATTGGGGCAAGCAACAATAGGCTCTTTGATTTCCGACAAGTCTATTTCCAATACGGCAGCATATTCTGCATCGGGATCTCTTTCCAAAAGTTGGGGATTCTTCATCCATTCTTCCATAGCCTCAATTCGTTTTTGAATGGTTTCAGGGTATCCGTACCCTTCTTTTAATAAGCGTTTTAGAAGAGATACGTTAGACCTCAAATAAGAAGTTATGGATTCTTTGCTCAATCGAAAAGTGGAGGCTGCAGCACTTCTTTCGGCAGTGGCATCGGTAAATTCAAAAGCCTGTTCGACAGTAATATCGGGCATTCCTTCCATTTCCACAATGCGTCCGTTGAAGATATTTTTTTTGTTCTTCTTTTCTACGGTAAGTAATCCTTCTTTGATTGCCCACAATGGGATGGCATTTACAATGTCTCTTAAGGTAATCCCGGGTTTGGCTTTTCCTTTGAATTTAACAAGGACTGATTCCGGCATATCCAGAGGCATACGTCCCAGGGCTCCGGCAAAGGCGACCAATCCGGAACCGGCAGGAAAGGAAATTCCTATCGGGAAACGTGTATGGGAATCACCGCCTGTTCCTACGGTGTCGGGAATCAACATTCTGTTGAGCCAGGAGTGTATAACTCCGTCTCCGGGAAATAGTGAAACACCTTCTCGCTCCGTAATAAATTTGGGGAGAAGTTGGTGCATCTTCGTATCTGTTTCTTTGGGATAAGCCGCTGTATGACAGAATGATTGCATAAATAAAGGTGCTTGAAATTTCAAGCAAGCAAGCTCCGTGATTTCGTCTGCAGTCATCGGACCTGTAGTATCTTGGGAACCGACGGTAGTCATAAGAGGCTCGACCGCCATTCCGGGTAATACTCCTTCCATACCGCATGCTTTTCCCACCATTTTTTGAGCCAAAGTATAGGCTTGTCCGGGTTTTGGAGTCGGGTTGTTAGGTTTTTCAAATATGTCAGCTTCACCGAGACCCAAGTATGCACGTGCATCATTGGTTAGTTTTCGCCCTATAATTAAAGGTATACGACCACCGGCACGATATTCATCCTTCAAAGTGTTCGGAGTCAAAGAAAAGGTGGATAACAGTTCTCCTTTCTCGGAGGTGATTTCTCCTTTTTCAGTATCTATTTGGATAATATCTCCATGATTGAGGCGAGTAACATCGGCTGTAAGCGGTAAACCGCCGGAATCTTCCACAGTGTTAAAAAAGATCGGTGCTATTACACCGCCAATGACTACGGCATCTCGTTTTTTGTTGGGTATGTAGTCAATATCTTCTCCCATGTGCCACAATACGCTGTTGGTTGCGGATTTTCGAGAAGATCCTGTCCCTACAACATCACCGACATAGGCAATCTTATGACCTTCTTTTTTCCAAGCATTAATTTCTTCAATGCTCCCGGGTTGTCGAGATTGCAGCATAGAAAGCGCGTGCAAAGGAATGTCCGAACGACTCCAAGCATCACTTGCCGGAGAAAGGTCGTCTGTGTTTGTTTCGCCTTCTACTTTGAAAACTTTAACCGTAATATTCTTAGGCACTGTTGCTTTCTCCGTAAACCATTCTGCATTTGCCCAAGATTCTATGACTTGCTTGGCATAGGCATTGGTTTTAGACAAATCGGCAACTGCTTGAAAGGCATCGTAAACAAATATCGTTCTCGAAAGGGCTTTGACTGCATCAGCAGCCAATTCTTCTATTTTCAAGGCTTCAATAAGCGGTGCCACATTGTATCCGCCAAGCATTGTTCCCAAGATTTCAATTGCTTTTTGGGGCGAAATGCAAGGGCATTGTTTTTCTCCTTTGAGGATTTGGAATAAAAATTCTGCTTTTACCTTTGCTGCCGGATCTACTCCGGGTGATATTCTCTCGGTAAAAAGGTATAGCAATTCTTTTTCCTCTCCCGCGGGAGGATTTTCAAGCAAAGCGCAAAGTTCTTCGGCATACTCGGAATTTAAGGGCAAGGGAGGGATGCCCATTTTTTCTCGTTCCTGTGTGTGTTTTCTATACTTCTCGTTCATGTCCGTTTTTTTTGTTTGTTTGGTTACAGACTGCAAAGAAATATTTTTTTTTTTGAAAAACACAAATATTCGTTAATTTTTAAAAATTCTAAATTTTTTCTATTTTTTGTTAAATCAATAAATCTTTTTAATTTTGCCGCCGAAAATATCGGGGATGCCGAAAACCGTACAGAGTAGGCACTTATTATTTAAATCTTAAATTACAAATGAAATCATTAAAATTAATGGCAGCAGCTTTATTTATGTTTGCTGCAACAGCGCAAGCCCAACTGTATGTTGGCGGAAGTCTTGGATTAGGCACTCAAAGCGGAAAAGTAAAAGTAGCCGGGAAAGAATCAGACAAAGCCTCTACTTTTTCTTTCGCCTTTAAACCGGAGGTCGGTTTTTTTGTAGGCGATAATCTTGCCATAGGTGCTCGTCCTATGTTTGCTATGGTTAAGGAAAATGACCATGTTTCTCCTACAGAAACAATTATCACAACTTCCACTTTTGGTATTGAGCCTTTTGTTGACTATTATTTGGCTGAATTTGGCGATTTTCGTTTCTTGTTGGAAGCAACCGTTCCCTTTGGTTACAGCAAAGTCAAAACTAAATTCGGTTCTACAACAACAGACGGCGATCCTGAAATTTCCTTAGGAGTCAACATTACCCCGGTTATCGGTTATGGTTTGGATGACCACTGGACTCTGCGAGCAGCCTTGAATTTTATGAATGTAGGCTTTGGCATGACAAAAATTAAACACGATTCAGACAATTTCACCTCAGATGTGAATTTCAGCTTCGGAGCTAATATGGATAACGTATTTACAACCGGATTGCTTACTGTTGGAGCAGTTTTTGCCTTCTAAACTCCGAGATTCATTTCTCGAACGAAAAAAGAGAGACGAAGTGTGGCATTTTTTTGCCGACTTCGTCTTTTTTTGTATGAAATTAAAATAAATTTAATACCTTTGCTCCGTTTTTTGAAAATCCGAATATTCTTGGTTTGACACTCAATTTAATCATACGCTCGGGAGCCCGGTTGTTTCTTTTTGTGCTTTTACAAGTCTTTTTGTTTAATCACATTTTCTTTACGGGTTTGCAACTCGTTCCCTTTTTTTACTTGTTGTTTATACTTACCTTACCTTTTGAAGTATCAGCAAGTTTGTTGTTGCTCTTTGCTTTCCTCACGGGAGGATTAGTAGATATTTTCTCTGATACCGGAGGAGTGCACACAGCAGCTGCGGTGCTTACGGCATACATTCGCCCGTATTGGCAGAAAGCCATAAGCCCTCGAGATGGATATACCGCAGAGATGCAACCCACAATTAAGCATCTCGGCTTGCCCTGGTTTCTGAAATACACCTCCCTGCCCATTCCGGTTTATTACCTCGTATTTTACACCTTGCATGAATTTCACTTTACTTTTTTTATTCTTTTAAAAACTTTGGCAGCCTCCGTTTTTTTACTGCTAATTATGATCATCAGTCAATATTTAATACCCGGCAAATAATTGAATCCGAAAGTAATTATCATAAAATTTATGTTTATTGCCACGGCAGCGGCATTCATAATACGGCTGTTTTACATTCAAGTCGTTGATAAAACCTACAAACTTTCGGCAGAAAACAATACCCTGCGCCACATCACTCAATACCCCTCCCGCGGACTTATTTTCGACAGAAACGGAAAAATCATTGTCAGCAATACCGTCTATTACGATCTAAAAGCCGTTGTTCGCAGTATCAAAAATCCGGATACGGCAAAACTGGCTGCAATAATCGGAATGCCCAAAGATGAATTAGCCGCAAAAATAAATAATGCAAAAAATACATTCCGCCCCATAGAAATAAAATCTCAGATTCCTGCTCAACGTTGGGCATATATTCAAGAAAAGGTCTATCAATACCCCGGGTTTTATGCAGAAAAAAGAACACTTCGTTCTTACCCGGAACACACCGCCTCGCACTTGCTGGGCTATATCAATGAGGTGGACGACCAAGAAATAGAGCAAGATCAATATTACAGACCCGGCGACTATATCGGGAAGACCGGCATTGAAAAAATGTACGAGAAATATTTACGGGGAAAAAAAGGGGTGAAAATTTTCAATGTTGATGTACTGGGCAAAGTACAAGGACAATATCAAGACGGTCGTTACGACTCTACGGCATTGGCAGGCAGGAATTTAACCGCGACCATTGATGCTGAACTGCAAGCCTACGGAGAAAAATTGATGCGTAATAAAATAGGCGGGGTAGTCGCCATTGAACCTCAAACCGGCGAGATCCTCGCTGTTATATCCTCCCCGGGATACGACCCGGCTTTATTTGTCGGGGAAGATATACGCCAAAATTACTCCGAAGTAAAAAAAAGAAAAGCGAAACCCTTATTTAACAGAGCATTGAACTCTATGCAACCGCCCGGATCTACCTTCAAACTGCTAAACGCTCTGGTCGGCTTGCAAAAAGGAGTCATAACCCCCCTTACCACCATTACAGCCAATGGATATTACGCCGGATCTCACTATGTAGGCGACCACGTCTCCGGCAGCATATCTTTTCAACGCTCTATCCAAATGTCAAGCAATGCTTATTATTGCCATGTATTCAAACGAATTTTGTCCAATCCCGATTTTCCCGATTATGCCTCAGCCTATGCCGATTGGAAAAAATCAATACAATCCTTCGGTACCGGCATTCGTTTAGAAACCGATTTAGATCCTTCCGCCCGCGGCATCATTTATGACAGCGATTATTTTGACCGATACTACGGAAAAAACAAGTGGAGTTACAATACAATCATCTCTCTGTCCATCGGACAAGGAGAACTCGGCTTTACTCCCCTGCAAACCGCCAATGCCGTAGCAACCATTGCCAATCGAGGATACTACTATTTACCTCACGCCGTCAAAAAAATAGAAGGAGGAGAAATAGACAAACGATTTAAGAAAAAGATAAAATGTGCCGTCAAAGCCGAACACTTTCCTCCCGTAATCGAAGCCATGGAAAAAGTAGTCTCCGCAGGAACTGCACGCTCCATATTTAACCCCAATATTGCCATCTGCGGAAAAACAGGAACTGCACAAAATCCGCATGGCAAAGATCACTCCATATTCGTAGCCTTTGCCCCCAAAGATAATCCTAAAATTGCCATATCCGTACTCGTAGAAAATGCAGGATATGGTTCCACATGGGCAGCCCCGGTCGCCGGTCTGATGATAGAAAAATATCTCACCGACAGCATTACCAAACCCCATCTGGAAAAACGATTACTGGAAGCCGATTTTATTCATACACAAAAGAAAAAAAATGCCGGACAGAAAACACAGCATTGACTTTCCCGCACTGATTTTGTATCTGACTTTGGTAATCTGCGGCTGGCTGAATATCTACTCCTCGTCCTTTACCGACAGTATCGATTTCAGTATTATAGGCACGCGCTACGGCAAACAAATGCTAATGATTGTTATCAATCTTCTCATTCTGGCAAGCATCCTTATGTTCTTTAAAAGCTACTTGGTTCCCACCTTTTCTTACCCCATATACTTTTTGATTTTATTGTTGTTGATAGCCGTTCTTTTTCTCGGGAAATCCACCGGAGGATCTCGTTCGTGGTTTGTCTTGGGAAGTTTTAAATTACAACCCTCGGAATTAGCAAAATTAGGAACAGCCCTGGCTTTGGCAAAGTTCATCAACGACCATCCCAAGATGCTCGCACACCCCAAACAAGTAATCACGGCATTGGCAATCATCTTTCTCCCCGCATTGCTTATTATCCTTCAAGGTGATGCCGGATCAGCATTGGTATTTTCAGCTTTTTTCATTGTCCTTTTTCGCAAAGGCCTGCCTACTTACTGGTTGGTGTTGATTTCTCTTTTTATACTCGTGGGAATTGCCTATTTCTACTTGGAATACAGCCTTATCTTTCTGCTTCTTTTCGTATTGATGCTGCTTGTCTATCAATTACTTACAAAAAAAACAAAAACTACTTTTTCCGGAGCAATTTTATTTTTCGTAATCCTTCTTATTTTATTCTTTGGTCTTTTTCTTCCGGAATGGAATATCCCTTTACACCTCACAATCTTAGCCGCAATACTTATTTTTGTACTCATAGCCGGCATTTATTTGCTTAAAAACAGACAAATGCAACTGCTGATTCTACCCGTATTACTGCTGGTATATATAGGATCCGTTTTTGCCGTTGATTATGCTTTCAACAACGTCTTGAAACCTCATCAACGTACCCGTATCAATGTTTTGTTCGGGAAAGAAAAAGACATCAAAGATGTCGGGTATAATGTACATCAATCCAAAATAGCCATCGGCTCCGGCGGGCTTTCGGGGAAAGGGTATTTAAAAGGGACTCAAACTAAATATGACTTTGTCCCCGAGCAAGATACCGACTTTATTTTTTGTACCGTAGGTGAAGAATGGGGATTTTTCGGCACCTCCTTCATCGTATTGCTGTTCACCATATTTCTTTTTCGCCTTATACGCTTAGCAGAACGACAACGTTCCGCTTTCTCCGGCATTTTAGGATACGGACTGACAGCAGTCATCTTTTTTCACTTTGCCGTAAATGTTGCCATGACTATCGGCTTGGCTCCGGTGATTGGCATCCCGCTGCCATTTTTCAGCTACGGCGGCTCTTCCCTGTTTTCATTCTCACTGTTCTTCTTTTTATTCCTGAAATTAGATTCCGAACGCAATACACTTTTACTGTAAATATTTGATTATCAAACAAATACACTAAAATCTAAAAAAAACAACTCTATGGCTACGCAAATACTGATCCGAAACATAAAAAAGTTAGTACAAACCGAAAAGCAACCCGCCGTCAAAGTCTGCGGAAAAGATATGGCAAAATTGCCTTGTATTGATAATGCTTTTTTGCTTTTGCAAGGAGACAAAATTGCCGATTTCGGATCAATGAAAGACCTCCCGGAAATCAATTCCGATACTCAGATAATAGATGCCGAAGGAAAATTCGTATTCCCCTCCTTTTGCGACTCACACACTCATTTAGTCTATGCGGGAAGTCGCGAGATTGAATATATCCAAAAAATCAAAGGCTTGTCCTACGAAGAAATCGCAGCTGCCGGCGGAGGGATTCTTAACTCCTCCAAATTGTTAAACACAACTTCGGAAGACGAATTGTATGCACAATCCCTGCCGCGTGTCCAAGAAATTATTTCACAAGGAACCGGAGCCGTAGAAATAAAAAGCGGCTACGGATTGACCTTAGAAGGCGAATTAAAAATGTTACGGGTAATCAAGCGATTGAAACAAACCATGCCCGTTATTATCAAAGCCAACTTTTTGGCAGCCCATGCCGTTCCCGAAAAATACAAAGGCAAGCAATCGGCATACGTGGATTTTATTATAAAAGAAATATTGCCGCAAGTGGCTGAAGAACAATTGGCTGATTTTATTGATGTTTTTTGCGACAAAGGTTTTTTTACGGTCGAAGATACAAGCAAGATCCTGGAAGCCGGTTCTGCCTACGGATTACGCGGAAAAATTCACGCCAATGAATTAGACTATTCGGGCGGTATCCAAATTGGGGTAAAACACCAAGCCCTTTCGGTAGATCACTTGGAATATGTAGGTGAGGCAGAGATTGCCGCCTTATTAGATTCCGATACGATGCCCACCATATTACCCGGAGCTGCTTTCTTCTTGGGAATGCCCTTTGCTCCGGCACGTCAAATGATAGATGCGGGACTGCCCCTTGCAGTTGCCTCCGATTTTAATCCGGGATCTTCCCCCTCCGGCAATATGAAGCTGATGCAATCTTTCGCCATGGTCAATTATCGAATGACTGCCGAAGAAGTCGTCCATGCAACAACGATCAATACTGCCTATGCAATGGGTATCAGTAATGAAGTGGGAAGCATCGCCAAAGGCAAACGAGCCAATGTATTCATCACCCAAAAGATGCCTACGCTTGAGTTTTTTCCTTATTCCTACGGCAGCAATTTGATTGAAACTTGCATTCTAAACGGAAAAATTGTAGCAGAAAATCACGTTCGATAAACCTATAAACAATTGTTTATCAAACAATTAAACTATTTTATATAAAGAACAATACGAAAGGTCGTTCCCTTGCCTATTTCAGAAGATTTAACAAAGATTTTTCCGGAATGGTAGCTTTCTATGATTCGTTTAACTAAGGAAAGCCCCAGCCCCCACCCTCTTTTTTTGGTTGTGTAACCGGGTTTGAAGACTCTGCGCTGCATTGATTTTTTGATGCCCTTGCCGGTATCGGAAATGTCCACCAATACCTTTCCCTTGCGTTTTTCACACACGATGCTGATTCTTCCGACTCCCTGCATGGCATCAATGGCATTCTTGCACAGATTTTCAATAACCCAGCCAAAGAGTAAATTGTTCAAAGGCAATAAAAGATCGTGCTCGGCTTTAAAATCCAAGGAGTATTCAATTCTTGCGGAAGTTCTTGATTTTAAATAAATTAGAGATTCTTGTATAGAATCATACAAAGATGTAGGCAGCAAAACAGGTTGTGCACCAATGCCGGCAAAACGCTCGGTGATTTGCTCTAATCTTTGTACATCTTTGCTTACCTCATGAGTCAATTTACTGTCTCCTTCCTTAGCTTTTAAGAGTTCGACCCAAGCCAACAAAGAAGAAATGGGGGTGCCCAATTGATGCGCCGTTTCCTTAGACAGCCCTGCCCATAATTGATTGGTTTCTGCCCTGCGCGAAATGCGAAATACAAGAAAAGAGACAAAGACGAATAAAGATGCTATAAACAACTGAACATAAGGATAATATGCTATTTTTTTCAACAAAAGAGAATCTTCGTAATAAATGTAATGCTGTTTTTTGCGAGAATATTTAACAACAATGGGATCTTGTTTTTTTCGCATCTTTTGCAGATATTTTTTTCGTTCTTCCGATGTCTGAACGTCTTTGGGCAAATTTCTGTATGCGATAATGCTCCCGTTTTCATCGGTTAAAATTACAGGAATGCTTGTGTTTTCTTCAATAATTCTGTACAAAACAGCATTCACTTGTTCATTGGTATTGATCTCTGAAAGTTCGTGAACCGATGCCGACCAAATGGCGATTCGATTACGTTCTTGTGCCGATATTTCTCTCACTAAGTTATTGGTGTACAATATAATAGAAGTTCCAATAAGAACTGCAGCAAGAAAGAATAAGAAGAAAAATTTACTTTTTATAAAAAAGGAACGCACAGTTTTAGGCTTTTAAGTACCATCCCTAAAACTAAAAAAATAAAGAAAGATTGTACATAACTTCTTTTTTTCTTTCTTTTTAACTTTTTTCAAAAATAAAAATACCGAGTAAATGGAAAATGATTACTTTTGTTTTGTTTTTCTCTCGAATGTTAATTGACATACACACCCATAAGAAGGATGCCCCACATTTGGCTTTACAAAATCGATTCCCCGAAGAAATTGAGGCAATCCTCCCCCGAGGCAATTATAGTTTAGGCTTACATCCATGGAAACTTGCTGCCGCAGATATTGCCGAACGTATCAATAAGGTTGAAAAAAATATGGGTCGAAAAAATATTCGAGCTGTCGGAGAAACCGGCATGGACAAATACCGACCGGCATTTGCCCTGCAAAAAGAGGTATTTCTTGCTCATTGGGTCATTGCCCACAAACACGATAAACCGATCATCGTACACTGTGTAAAAGCCTATTCCGAACTCTTGGAAATAGCCAAAAATAACCCGCCGACCGTGCCGCTCATTTTGCATCGATATTCCGGAAATATGACTCTTGCCAAACAATTGGATCACTTGGATTGTTACTTTTCTTTCGGTCAAGATTTATTTCACGAAAAAAATAAAGCGGCAAGTATCTTCATGAATTTACCGCTCGAACGCATCTTTCTGGAAACCGATGACAGTCATTTTTCCATTAAAGAAATATATCAACAAGCAGCCAAATTGCGCCAAACATCTCTTGAAAATATTGAAAGTCAACTCGAAAATAACTTTCGTAATTGCTTTAAAATAAATGATTTACAAAATATATGAACCTCAATTCCGAACAACATGAACGTACCCTGAGGCTTTTGGGAAAGAAAAAAGCCCGCCTCCTTTCCGAAGCTCATGTATTGATTGTCGGCTTGGGAGGAGTCGGAAGTTATGCCGCCGAACATCTGTGCCGCGCGGGAATAGGCAAACTGACACTCGTAGATCCCGATAAAGTCCAAACCAGTAACATCAACAGGCAACTTATAGCCTTGCACTCTACGGTAGGACAAGCCAAATGCGATGTGATGCTTCAGCGCCTCCAAATGATAAATCCCGAGGCGCATCTTGAAGCTTTACAACTCTTTGTCAATGAGGAAAATATGTCAGAAGTTTTCAAAAAACAAAAGTACAATTACGTCATTGATGCCATTGATACGCTTTCGCCCAAAACTGCATTGATTGAAAAATGTCTGCAAGAACAAATCCCCTTGGTTTCTTCGATGGGGGCAGGCGGTCGGCTGCATCCGGAATTGGTACAAGTTGATGATATTTCCAAAACGCACCATTGTCACCTGGCTCGAATGGTTCGAAAACGATTACACCGAAAAAATATTTACGAAGGCTTCCGGGCTGTTTTTTCTACAGAAATCATTAATCCTGAGTTAATTATAAAAGAATCCGGTCGCAATAAAAACACCAATGTCGGCACTATTTCATACATGCCTGCACTATTTGGTTTGTACTGTGCGGCAACAGTGATCAATGACCTGTCGGAAGAAAAATCGAGTTCAGGTAATTAAAATTCCAAAAATTCATACTCATAAACTTTGGGTTCAATTTTTTGCCCCAAAGCCTCAATCTTTTCTCTTAATATTCCAATCAGTTTGGTATATTTTTCGTCCTTGCTTTTGCTGTTCATTCTTCCGCCGGCATTTCTCCCTTGAAAGTGTACTCTTATATCGTACAATGAGGCATTTACATTGCAACCGGTCTGCGAGTGATAATATTGCCAAAGTTCTCGTCCTGCTTCAAAAACGGCTTTTGCCTCCGGCGAGAATCGTAATTTTTTACTGTTTACTTCTTTCACACCGCCATTGAGCAAATTGGGAGTTTGTTGAATTTGTAATTTCCCGCTGATGAATTTACTCATAAAATTGCTGTCGAATTTTTCTTTGGCATCAATTTCTTCCTCTGAGAAAGGGATCCAATGGTTTGTCCCGTCCGTAGAGCTTATGCGATTTTGCCCGTGAAAAAGCGTAAAAGCAAGGCAGTCATTCTGAAACTCCGTGTCTTCTTCCCACTTCTTTTTCGGGGTCAAAAATTGATCTCTGTCGTTTAGCCAAGTCGCTTTTATAGCATGTCTTACGGCAAAATAGACACAACCTTGACGAAAGTTTTGATACTTAAATTTCCAAAAATTAAAGTGTTCGATACCTTTTATCAATGAAATATAGAGTTGATTATTATGCTGAAAATCGGGAGCTGGATTTCCCATAAAAGCAACTACTCCATTTTTATCATCTTCATAATTCTTTATCCATTGGTTTATATTCTTTCTTGATGTCAATACTATTTTCTTTGGTTGCAACATCTTATTATTTCTATCATACACATCAGCTTTGATCCGCTTAAAATGCTGTTTTTTTGCCGTATCCCAAATAGCAAAACCAATAGGAAACTTTCCTTTTACATTGTCAAAAGTATCGGCAGGTATTAAAAATAATTTATGCAATTTTGCCTGAAAAATCTCTCTAAAATCTTTAAAATTAGCAGATTGCAAGTGTTTTAAAGTTGAGAAATTAGCAATTTTACAATCAGGAATTTCGCTATAAATACGTATTAAAAATTGAGTAAAAAGTTCATTGCTTGCTTTTCCTATTATGTTTTTGTATTTTTCGTAGGTCTTATTTTCTGTCGCAGTTTTCGGCTTGTTTTTACCCGTTCCGGAAATGGTGCGAGCTGTTGTTGCCTCGGCATAAGGCGGATTAATATAAACAAGCAGTTTTTTACGCTTATTCGGGTCATTTATAATGTCTTGGAGAGGTTGAGGGAGTTTACTAAAATTATCATTTAGGAAGTCAAATTGAAAAACGTGGCTGTCTAAAAGATTAGCACCGTTTTTTATTCGGTCGTGCATTACCTCTACGTCTTGCTTGTCGAGGGTCGAAGCCCAAATGTTGTATTTGTTTGTAAGTCCGGCAAGTAAATTGCCTGTTCCTGCTGCACAATCCCAAACGTAATATTCATCTTGCCAATCCTCGCCGAATACATCTGCAATATATTTTTGTGAAAGTTCTACCCATATTTGAGGTGTAAAGAAACTGCCTTTTCTTTCTCTAATATCCTGTGGTACAAGCAAATCCCTTCTTTCCACAATATAATCCCAATATTCCTCTTTGGGAGGTCGTTCGTAGCGATTCCAAAATTGAGCATGAGCCACTTGTTCATCTAAAAAATCGGTACGTTTACTGCTGAACATTCCGCTGTCTTCTATTTTTCGGTCAAGTATGTAGTGGTCGTTTTTCAGCAGCACAAAGAGCTTTTCTTTTAGGGTATTATTTTCGTAAGAGAGTAAATCTGCAAGATAAAAATCACCGTCAATAATTCCGTTCTTTTTTGCAATGTCCCAATTAACAGCTATTTGGGGTTTAACGGTTTGCAACCATTTATTGTAAATTACTATAAAATTATTTTTGTCGATTTGGGTTTTGCTGATACCAAATTTTCCGGCAACAAAATTGTTTTTAATGAATTTTTTAAGTTCACGGTTGTCTTTTTCATAATTAAAAAGCAGGGCTTCTTTATCAATAGTAGATTTTACTTTTTTATGAACAAGCTCGAACTCTTTTGTGCTGTAATCCGACGGCGTTACGTTCCAATTAAAATCATTTTGGTAAAAAATATCTTGAATTTCGCTGTATGGAATGAATGCAATTTTTTCGCCGTCAAAAGCTCCTAACATGCTTGGTGGCAGAACTTTATCAAAAGTGCGTGCTTTGCCAATTGTTAGGATCAATTGAACAATGGAATTGTAAAGGTCAGACGAAGCTCGTTTTGCCTCCGCCCAAAGCAATGATTCTTGTTCGGATAAAGCCTTGGACTCTTGGTGCATCGAAACACAAAAATCGACATTACCAACTATTCTTGTACAGTCGTACATCCAAAAATAGTCTTGTGCTAATTTGTTTTTTATTTCTTCCTCTCTTATGTTTTTGTATTTCACTTTTTGTATATTTACTGCGGGCAAAGATATATTTTTCTTCCAAGAATTTAGCATGGACTGTCTTGTTTTTTATGACAAGGTAAAATTTCTTCATCTCCGTAAAAGAGAAAAAATTACCTTTGTTCAAAAAATAGGTCTCTTGGGAAAACAAAATAATTTCACGGAGCATTTGATAAAAATTGAACGAAAATTATGCAACGAAAAATAATTATAAAAGATCCTCCTGAAGAAAAAGCACTGCAACAATTAATTGCCGAAAGCAAATCCAAAAACCCGATAATCGCAAGTTTATTGCTGCAACGCGGCATCAACAGCTATGAAGAAGCGAAATCTTTTTTTCGCCCCTCGCCGGATCATCTTCACAATCCTTTTTTGATGCAAGATATGGATAAAGCCGTAGCAAGACTGTCGCTGGCCTTAAAAAACAAAGAAAATATCCTTGTTTACGGCGATTATGACGTAGATGGTACCAGTTCGGTAGCCTTGGTATATTCTTTTCTGAAAAATGAATACTGTGCCAAAGTCGATTATTACATCCCCGACCGCTACACCGAAGGCTATGGAATTTCTTTTGACGGGATAGATTATGCGGCACGCAATAAGCAAACTCTTGTCATTGCACTGGACTGCGGTATCAAAGCCGTAGAAAAAATGGAGTATGCTTCTGAAAAAAAGATTGATTTTATCATCTGCGATCATCATACACCGGGAGAGTATTTGCCGAAAGCTCTTGCAGTTCTTGACCCCAAACGAAATGATTGCAACTATCCGGACAAGAATCTTTCCGGTTGCGGAGTCGGCTTCAAACTGCTGCAAGCCCTTTGCGAAAGAGAAAATACCGCTTTTGATTCTTTATTGCAATACCTTGATTTTGTAGCAATCAGCATTGCTTCGGACATTGTTCCGATTATAGGAGAAAATCGCATATTGGCTTATCACGGGTTAAAAAAATTGAACGAAAATCCGACTCCGGGTCTGAGTGGTCTGCTCCAATTACAAAGCATCAAAGGCAAGAAGATGAACATTTCGGATTGTGTTTTTAAAATCGGGCCTCGTATCAATGCCGCCGGTCGTATTAAATCCGGGAAATATGCCGTGGAGTTACTGGTTTCAAAAAATACGGAAATTGCAAATGATTTTGCGCTGCAAATTGATCAATACAATACACAAAGACGAAGCATTGAACAGGGAATCACGGAAGAGGCTCTTCAAATGATTGCTCAAAACGAACAATCAAACTCACAAAGATCAACGGTACTTTACAATGAAAAGTGGCATAAAGGAATCATCGGGATTGTCGCTTCTCGATTGATAGAAACTCATTACAAACCAACTATAATTCTCACAAAATCAGATGAATACATAACCGGATCGGCTCGTTCCGTGGTCGGTTTTGACTTGTACTCCGCGATCGAAAATTCGGCACACTTGCTAAAAAATTTCGGAGGGCATAAATACGCCGCAGGACTCACTCTGCACCCCGAAAACCTGGAACAGTTCCGGCAAGAGTTTGAATCCTATGTAACCGAACATATCACGCCGGAGCAAATGCGTCCTGTTTTAACCGTAGATGCCGAATTAAACTTAGGAGATATTGATGCAAAATTTTACAACGCCTTGCGACAAATGGCTCCCTTCGGACCTGCAAATATGACTCCTGTATTTTTAACCAAACACCTGCGCGATACCGGACGTTCTCAAAAAGTAGGCAAAGATCAAACCCATTTAAAATTGGAAGTAACTGACGAGGATAACAACATTTTCGAAGGCATTGCCTTTTCGGCAGCTCCCGCATATTATGATTTGATACACGTCCAAAAGAAACGTTTTTCTCTCTGCTACACCATTGACCTGAACGAATTTAAAGGAACAAAAAAATTGCAACTTTTAGTCAAAGAGATTTATGTGGAAAATTAGCAAAATCATATCCAAACAAGCTAAAAAAAATCCTTTTTGCTCAAAATCACCACAGAAAACCCACGTTTAAAATACTGAAAATAAGCACTCTAAGACACATTACATCTTCCATTCAACTGTGTCTTTTTTGCACATTTTCGGCATTCGTGCAATCATTACCGGCAGGTTATAAACAAATGTAGAGACGTAACACGCTACGTCTCTACAAAGAATTTGGACAATAGATTGGTTGTTTATTTCACAATCACTTTCCTTACCGTGCGATAATCTTTGCCGGTGAGGTGCAGAATATACATGCCCGCTTGCGTGATTTCCACTTTATTTTTACCCGCTTGCAGAGCTTGCGTATGTATCTCCTGCCCGGTGAGATTCTTTATCTTCAAGCTGCCCGCAGAAGGCACTTCCACAAAAAACACTCCTTGTGAAGGGTTGGGATAAAGCCTTACCGGTGCAGCGTTTAGATCTTCTACGCCTGTTTCTTCTCCTCCTTCTGCTTTCACCGTTACCTCACAAGTTGCCGTTTTGCCGCCGTCTTCGGTCGTGGCTGTGATGCTTGCAGAGCCTGCGGCTACACCGGTTACTTTGCCGTTCGCATCTACGGCAACAATCGTTGAATCCGAACTGCTCCATGTTACGTTTTTATTAGTGGCATTATTGGGAGCAACAGTCGCCGTAAGTGTAAATTCATCGCCCACTTTCAACTCTTTGCTTGTTTCGTTGAGGCTTACGCCGGTTACGACAATGTTACTTACCGTTACCGCACAAGTGGCGGTGAAACCGCCGTCTTCGGTCGTGGCGGTGATGCTTGCCGTACCTGCCGCTACACCGCTTACTTTACCGTTTGCATCTACGGTAACAATCGTTGAGTCCGAACTGCTCCATATTACATTTTTGTTAGTCGCATTATTGGGAGCAACAGTCGCCGTAAGTGTAAATTCTTCGCCGACTTTCAACTCTTTGCTTGTTTCGTTGAGGCTTATGCCGGTTACGGCTACGTTACTTACCGTTACCGCACAAGTGGCGGTGAAAGCGCCGTCTTCGGTGGTGGCTGTGATGCTTGCCGTACCCGGGGCTACACCGGTTACTTTACCGTTTGCATCTACGGTAACAATCGTTGAGTCTGAACTGCTCCATATTACGTTTTTGATAGTCGCATTATTGGGAGCAACAGTCGCCGTAAGTGTAAATTCATCGCCCACTTTCAACTCTTTGCTTGTTTCGTTAAGGCTTACGCCGGTTACGGCTACGGCAGTATTACTTACGATTATTTTACAATATGCCCAATTATTGCCTTCTTCGGTCTTTACTCTGATGGTTGCCGTACCTACGCGTACGGCGGTTACTTTGCCGTTTGCATCTACGGTGGCGGTCCCTGGTTTCGAGCTCCACCATCTTACGTTTTTGTTAGTGGCATCGGGGGGAGATATAGTGGCGATAAGCGTAAACGTTTCACCTACTTTCAGCGTTTTGCTTTGTGGAAGGCTCACTCCGATTACCGGAATAAATACCGTTACCTCGCAAGTTGCCGTCAGACTGCCGGCTGTCGCTGTAATGCTTGCCGTGCCCGGAGCTACACCGCTTACTTTGCCGTTTGCGTCCACAGTGGCTACGGCAGTATCCGAGCTGCTCCATGTCAAAGCGGGAAGGGCGGCATCAAAAGGCTCTACACGTACAAGAAGCTGTTTGCTGAGATTTACGCCCACCGGACTTACCGGAACGATGGCAATGGATGTTGCCGTTTGTGAGCCGCAAGGGGCAGCGGCATTGTTATTCCATTGGGTGTAAGAGCTTTTTTTCCACTCTTTTGTACCGGTTAATCCGGTGGGATCAAAGCCGGCATCCACTTGTACGCAAGTGAGCCCGCGGTTACCCGAAATTTTTACTGCCGGATCAGTGTAATGCAATGCCCTAAAATTTGCATTGTTACCATTAGCTACATTTAAGCTTTGCAAATGATTGGAGGAACAATTAAGCTCGATTAAAGACGGGTTTTGACTCACATCCAAACTTTGCAATTCATTGTAGGAACAATCAAGCCGGGTTAATGACGGGTTTTGACTCACATCCAAACTTTGCAATTCATTATAGCGACAATTAAGCACGGTTAAAGACGGGTTTTGACTCACATCCAAACTTTGCAATTGATTGCTGGAACAAGAAAGCTCGGTTAAAGACGGGTTTCGGCTCACATCCAAACTTTGCAGTTTGTAGCCGAAATAATAAAGTTCGGTTATTTTTCCGTAGATAGTCAGTGTTTGGGCAGCTATGGTGTAATAAACATCGCTGTTAAAATTTGTAACTGCCTCGCCGGCATCCTTGGTTTGGTTATTGTTCAGGTCTATCCACACTCCGGCTTGCTCGACGAAGTCAGCATCTATACGCAGTTTGATTCTTTCGCCTACGGCTCTGGCGGTGGTGAAGGTGATTTGGTAATCATTCGGATCATAAACCGTTATGTCGCAAGTTGCCGTCAGGCTGCCGGCTGTCGCTGTAATGCTTGCCGTGCCCGGGGCTACACCGCTTACTTTGCCGTTTGCGTCCACAGTGGCTACGGCGGCATCCGAGCTGCTCCATGTCAGAGCGGGAAGGTCGGCATCAAAAGGTTCTACACGTACAAGAAGCTGTTTGATGAGATTTACGCCCACCTCTTCCGTTGCCGGAACGATAGCAATGGATGTTGCCGTTTGAGAGCCGCAAGGAGCAGAGGCATCGTTGTTCCATTGGGCGGAAGCGTCTTTTTTCCATTCTTTTCTGCCGGTTAATCCGGTGGGATCAAAGCCGGCATCCACTTGTACGCAAGTGAGCGCGGGGTTACCCGTAATATCTACTGCCGGACGAATGGGACCACCCCATGATGGGTGCTTAAAATTTGCATTCTTACCATTAGCTACATTTAAACTTTGCAGTTGATTGTAGGAACAGTGAAGGACGACTAAAGACGGGTTTTGACTTACATCCAAACTTTGCAGTTGATTGCCGGAACACTTAAGCATGGTTAAAGACGGGTTTTGGCTTACATCCAAGCTTTGCAATTGATTGCCGGAACAATAAAGCCGGGTTAACAACTGGTTTTGACTCACATCCAAGCTTTGCAATTGATTGTCGGGATGAGAATTAAACTTGGTTATTTTTCCGTAGAGAGTCAGTGTTTGGGCGGCTATGGTGTATGGATCATAGGTGCCCAAATTTCCAACTTTTTCCTCGCCGGCATCCTTGGTTTGATTATTGTTCAGGTCTATCCACACTCCGTCTTGGTCGGCGGAGTTGAAACTAACAGACAATTCAATTTTCGAGCCTATGGGCTTGGCGGTGGTAAAGGTGATTTGGGAATTATTCGGATCATAAACCGTTATGTCGCAAGTTGCCGTCAGGCTGCCGGCTGTCGCTGTAATGCTTGCCGTACCGGGGGCTATACCGCTTACTTTGCCGTTTGCATCCACAGTGGCTACGGCGGTATTCGAGCTGCTCCATGTCAAAGCGGGAATGCCGGCATCAAAAGGCTCTACACGTACAAAAAGCTGTTTGCTGAGATTTATGCCCACCATCGTCTTTGCCGGTAGGATGGCAATGGATGTTGCCGTTTGTGAGCCGCAAGGGGCAGAGGCATCATTGTTCCATTGGGCGGAAGCGTCTTTTTTCCACGCTTTTCTGCCGGTTAATCCGGTAGGGTCAAAGCCGGCATCCACTTGTACGCAAGCGAGCAAGGGATTCCCCGTAATATCTACTGCCGGACGGGAAGAACCGTATAGACCTATAAAATTTACATTGTTACCATTAGCTACATTTAAGCTTTGCAATTGATTGTGGGAACATCTAAGGAGATCTAACTTCGGGTTTTTGCTCACATCCAAACTTTGTAATTGATTGGAGGAACAAAAAAGCTCGGTTAAAGACGGGTTTTGACTCACATCCAAACTTTGCAATTGATTGTTGACACATCTAAGCTCGGTTATTTTTCCGTAGAGAGTCAGTGTTTGGGCGGCTATGGTGTAATACCTATAGCCGCCAAAACTTGGAACTGCCTCGCCGGCATCCTTGGTTTGGTTATTGTTCAGGTCTATCCAAACTCCGGCTTGGTCGGCAGACCGGGCACTAACAGCCAATTGAATCGTTTGGCCTATGGGCTTGGCGGTGGTAAAGGTGATCTTCTCAGTTTGCGCATGCAGGGCGGTTGCGCCCACTGTCATCGCTGCCAACAAAAGCAGCGTCAATCGAAATAAGTAATTATATTTTTTCATCTTTTAAAATATTTAAAAATAATGCCTACTTCTGTTTTGGGTCTTTTTTCGGCTTGTTCCGACCGGTTTTTTGTTATCATTGTTTGTCTTTGTAGAGACGTAGCATGCTACGTCTCTACGGGGGGATTGTTCCGTTTGTTCCCTTGTTCGGACGCAATAAATAGCCTCTCTGTCGGTGTCCTTTTCATGCTTTGTCGTTGTTTGTAGAGAGACGCAGCATGCTACGTCTCTACGGGGGTATTGTTCCGTTTGTTCCCTTGTTCGGACGCAATAAATAGCCTCTCTGTCGGTCTCCTTTTCATGCGTTGTCGTTGTTTGTAGAGAGACGCAGCATGCTGCGTCTCTACGGAGGTGTCAGGGGTGTCATAGGTTCGGAAGGTATTGTTTGACGGTTATGCAAGTGTCCGGAACACGTTCGGAACCTATTGTAAACACTTGTATAAGTGTCCGGAAACAGTGCTTCAAGCTCCTTTCGGGACTTGCAGAAGTGTCTCCCGAGGCTTGGGGAAGTGTTGATTGGCACTTGCATAAGCGATGATTAATCCTTGTCGGAGCTGTTATCAACACCTTCGGGATTCTCCGGCGGGGTATCCGCCGGGGATTTGGGACGCTTGTAGTGCAGGCTCAAATCCTTATAGATACCGGTGGTGCCGGGTTCGTTTTCCGATGCCAGGTATTTTATATACCGATAATAGGCTACAGCGGCGTGGTAATTGTCGTGATCGAGCAGAGTTTTGGTGTCCCGCATCTTCTCAATCACCAACATAAGCTGTTTCAGGGGAATTTCGAGCTGTTGTCGGGCTTTGTAATCGCGGTCAAACTCGGCTTTGTCCAGTATGCCCGGCACGGTATGCGGATTTTGTTCCATATACATTTTGCACTTGTCCACCAACACGCGGTTGCGGTCGGCAATGCTGCCGTACTGTCGGCGTTCGTCCGGGGTGAGGTTTATAGCCTTGTCTTGCAACACCTCGTTGAGCATCGCAAGGGCTTGCTCTATTTTGGAAATCTCTTCGTCACTCAGCGTAAGGCTGATTAAATTATCTAATGCCATAAATTCAGGTTTTTAAAATATGTAAAAAAATATAAGGGGTAAAGCAAGGGGATACAAAAATACCGGCAAGCCCCCTCAACGGGCGCTTGCCGGTATTTTTTGAAAAAGGTATTTAAGATTACACGTGTGCCGTGTGCCGTGTGCCGTGTGCCGTGTGCCGTGTGCCAAAGATAGCCTTTTTTCGGCAAACAAACAAATATATCGGGGGCTGTTTTTAGTTGTTTTTTTCATAAAAGCAAAGATATTTTATTTCCCGGTAACTGCAAAAAATATTTTTTTCGGCATTTTTTTATCGTTGTTTGTATTTGTAGAGGCGTAGCATGCTACGTCTCTACGGGGGTATTGTTCCGTTTGTTCCCTTGTTCGGACGCAATAAATAGCCTCTCTGCAAAATTTTATCAAAAAAAGAAGGGAAATTTGATTATCCGAAATTAACTTTCTAATTTTGAGCCGAGATATTTACACATCATAAAATAAAATAACATGCAATTTAGAACAGAACACGACACCATGGGAGAAGTGCGAGTACCCGCAGAAAAATACTGGGGGGCACAAACACAACGCTCCAAAGAAAACTTTAAAATCGGCGAAAGCGGAAGTATGCCGAAAGAAATTATCAAAGCATTCGGGTATCTGAAAAAAGCCGCTGCATTTACCAACTGTGAATTGGGAGTATTGCCTGCCGAAAAACGAGACCTGATCGCCCGCGTTTGCGACGAAATCATTGCAGGGGAATTAGACGAGCACTTTCCGCTGGTCATTTGGCAAACCGGCTCCGGCACGCAATCCAACATGAATGTAAACGAGGTAGTCTCCAACCGCGCCCACGTCCTGCAAGGAGGAAAATTAGGAGAAGGGGAAAAACTGATTCATCCCAATGATGACGTAAACAAATCCCAATCCTCCAACGATACATTTCCCACAGCTATGCACATTGCTGCCTACAAAATGTTGGTAGAAACCACCCTTCCGGGAATCGAAAAACTAAAAAATACCCTGGCAAAAAAATCCGAAGCCTTCAAAGAAGTCGTAAAAATCGGTCGCACCCACTGGATGGATGCCACACCACTGACCCTGGGACAAGAGTTCTCCGGATATGTATCTCAACTTGAGCACGGCATAGCAACACTGAAAAATACCCTGAGCCACCTTTCCGAATTGGCCTTGGGAGGCACCGCCGTAGGCACAGGAATCAACACCCCCAAAGGATATGCAAAGAAAGTTGCCGAAAAAATAGCCGAATTTACCTCTTTGCCCTTCATAACCGGAACCAATAAATTTGAAGGACTTGCTGCACACGATGCCATAGTTGAATCCTCCGGAGCTTTAAAAACCATAGCCGTCAGCCTGATGAAAATCGCCAACGATATTCGTGTCATGGCTTCAGGTCCGCGCAGCGGAATCGGAGAAATCATCATCCCTGCCAACGAACCGGGATCTTCCATCATGCCGGGCAAGGTGAATCCCACACAAGTCGAAGCGCTGACGATGGTTTGCGCACAGGTTATCGGCAATGATGCCGCCATTACCGCCGGAGGAATGCAAGGACACTTTGAACTCAATGTATTCAAACCCGTGATGATTCACAACTTGCTGGAATCCGCCAGACTCATCGGCGATGCCTGCGTATCTTTTAACGATAATTTGGCTGTCGGTATCGAACCCAACATCAAAGTGATTCAAACAAATATGGAAAACTCACTGATGTTGGTTACCGCCTTAAACACCCATATCGGGTATGAAAAAGCCGCAAAAATTGCCAAAAAAGCCCACAGCGAAGATACCGGACTGCGCGAAGCAGCAATCGCACTCGGCTTCTTAACCAACGAGCAATTTGACGAATGGGTCGATCCTAAAAAAATGATTGGCTCACTCTAAACAATAAACTTGTTACAAAAAATAACACCCGTCCCCGGCAATAACCATTAACAGTGAGCAAAGGACGGGTGTTGTTCTATTGTAACCAACACTGCTATATTCAAAACAAAGCCAAAGGCGAGGTTTGCTACAATGTCACTACTGCTTATTTCGGTTTGTTTTGTTCAACGATCTTTTTTAGTTCTTCTATCGTAAATGCCTCTTTTTTTCTGTGAATCATAGCATGACAATTTGGACAAACCGGTCTCAAGTCTTTAATTGGATCTATTTTGTATTCCTCCCTAATTTCAGAAATAGGGGTTAAGTGATGAACATGAATATATTGATCTCCAATTTTTCCATAAACTTTTTTAAAATCAAATTCGCATACAACACATTTAAACCCCCAATAATCTAAGCATTGTTGTCTTGCCTTAGAATTTCTTTCGTAATAAGTTCTCTTTGCAGTCTTTTGTATGCCCTCGGTTAAACTAATCCCGTCCTCACTATTAAGTATTTGAAATTCTTCCGTAAGCTGCACCAATTCATTTGAAAGTTCAATTAAGCTCTCACTTTTCTCTATTACAATCAACGTATTTTTAACAAATTCAAAAAAATATTTAGAATTCGGTGAATCATTAATGATAATTTTATAACCATTGTTGTTATTCTCAATATTTTTTTCAAAAACTGACTGATTTTGTTTTAGCTCCTTAATCAATTGATTAAAAAAGAAATCGGAATGATTGTAGGTATGCCTTTTTATGTCTCTGTTTGGTTTAGACGAAATCACAACCGCCCTTAACGATAATATCTTAAAATAGAATAAAAAACTATCCTTGAAATACAAATGTAAGTTTTTACTTGTACCTACATGAAATCCTTTTTTATTTAGTTTCTCAATGAAATTCAAGAAGTTATAGGCTTCCTCAAAATTATCTTTCAAACTATCTTTAGCCTGTTTATATCCCGGCTGTATTTTATTTTTAAACGCCATATCTTTTTCTATAAATGTTAAGAAGAGTTTGCCATAAAAACATAAATCTACTCTAAAATTACAAAAACAGTCTCACTCCCTCACAACTTTTTCATTGCCTAATCAAATCACACTATATTTTTTACTCATTTTTATTGTTTTTATGGAGACGTAAATTTACTAATTTCTTTGAAATTAGAGTTGTTTTCCCCTTTTTTATTTTCCTAAATTTGTTGTTAGGCAGAAATCTTTCAAATTCTGAATTGAAAAGCAGTCAATGTCAATGCCGGTAAATAAAACTCAATTCTTTTTATCACAAGGAAGAAACGGTATTATACATCAGGAAATCTTACAAAATATACTTAAAAAACTATCTTATTTTGATAATGTGTATTAAACAGTTTTTTTTTTAGAATTTAATTTTACTTTTGTGCTTTATCGCAAAAGAAATGATGTTTTAACATCCTTTTTTATGTGTTAAAAGTGAAAACTAATTTAAATATCAATAAAACAAGTATGAATACAGATATCGTAAAAAAGAATTTGAAACTAATTATTGCTGCCCTCATTCCGGCAGCTATTTTATTTATTCCTGTTGAAAGTTTTGGAATTGAGGGATTAACCATTGTCGAAAAAAGGGTAATTGCCTTGTTTGTATTTGCAACGTTATTTTGGATATTGGAGCCGATTCCCATTTATGCCACTTCGGTCTTGATTATCGTTTTGGAACTTGTGATGATTTCCGACAAATCGTTTATTTTGTTTAAGGGTGAAAATGCAGAAATGTTCGGTTCGTTTATGAGTTACAAAGATATAATGGGCACTTTTGCCTCTCCCATCATTTTACTTTTCTTGGGAGGGTTCTTTTTGGCGATGGCAGCCACTAAATTTCGTTTGGATCAAACCTTAGCCAAAACAATGCTCAAACCTTTTGGACACAATCCGAAGATGGTGATGCTTGGATTGATGATTATCACAGCTTTCTTTTCCATGTTTATGAGTAATACGGCAACCACTGCCATGATGCTCTCAATACTTGCTCCGGTGCTGCTGCTTTTTCCCGACGGAGACAAGGGGAAAACTGCTTTTGCCTTGAGTATCCCCGTTGCCGCCAATATCGGAGGAATTGGAACTCCCATCGGAACTCCTCCTAATGCAATTGCCATGAAATATCTAACGGGAGATGCAAGCATCAGTTTTGGTAAATGGATGGCTTTCGGAGTTCCTTACGTCATCGTTTTGTTGTTATTCGGCTGGTTCTTACTCAATATTTTTTATCCTTCAAAAGAAGAAAAGATACAACTGAAAATAGATGTAAAAGCCTCAAAAAGCAGGAGTGCAAAAATTGTTTACTTCACTTTCGGCGTAACTATTTTGCTTTGGTTAACCGACTTCTTGCACGGCATGAACAGCTACGTAGTGGCAATGATTCCCGTTGCCGTTTTCAGTGCGACAAAGATAATTACCAAAGAAGATTTGAAAAAAATCAGCTGGGATGTTCTTTGGTTAGTTTCGGGAGGTATTGCTCTCGGCTTAGCTATGGAAAAAACCGGGCTTATTGTACATTTGCTTGACAGCATACCTTTTGCCGATTTTTCCGTATTGGCAATAATCGGAGGAGCATCATTTTTGGCTTTGCTTATGGCTAACTTTATGTCTCACACGGCAACGGCCAACTTACTTATGCCTCTGATGGCTGCTCTTGGCACATCATTGCAAAGTATTCAAGAAGTAGGCGGTGTCGCAACTATTATTTTAACCGTTACTTTTGCTTGTTCAATCGGTATGGTACTTCCGATAAGTACTCCGCCCAACGCTCTTGCTCACGGAACGGGATTTATCCAAACCAAACAAATGGCGAAAGTGGGTATAATAGTAGGTATAGTAGGTTTGTTACTTGCATTTTTGACCGTTTATATTTTAAAAACCGTGAACTTTTTATAATTGCAAGCCCCATCAAATAAAAATCAAGCAGATACGATGTAAAATATTTTAGATAAAACCGGGACAAGCACAAAAATGAGTGTATGAAACGAAAGATAATAGCCAATTTAAGAGAAAAATATTTCAGTAATACACAAATAGTGGAACTGAAAAAAGGGGAATGTTTAATTTCAAGAGAACAAGAAAACCGGAGACTTTTTTTGGTTTTGGAAGGATTGGTTGTTGGTATTTTGGAGAAAGACGGCAAGAAGATGGAAGTTTTTCGTTCAAGCGAGGATATGTTGGTTGGTTTGCATAGTTTCTTTTCGCGCACATTTATGGCGTATGCCGATGTGATTGCCATAAAAGACACAAAACTGACCTACATTTCTTACGATGAAGACATTGTGAGACCGGACGCATTTTTAGATGATTTTTTACCTGTACTCATTAATGAATTGTTTGATCGTCAAGTTTTGGAAAAAAAACTGATGCTCGAAAAAGAAGAGGCCCTGAAAAAAGATATTGCCAGAGACAAATTAGCCACACTGGGACAGATGGCTGCCGGCATAGCTCACGAGCTGAATAATGCCATTGCCACAATCAGTCGCAATGCGGATTGGGTCGCCAAGGAAATTTATGAGTATATCAGAAATAAGGAAGAGCAAAGCGTATTTCTAAATTTTGAAAAAGGATACCAAAAGGGGCAATATCGATCGAGTGCCGAGGTGCGAAAAAATAAGCAAAAGCTCGAAAAACGTTTAAATTTACCCGCAACATCGGCAAAAAAACTTGCTCGCATCGGTATTGATGAAAGTAACTTAAAAGACCTCAACTTAGAGAGAGATAAAAACGAATGTATCAATTCAATGCACCGTTTCTGGGAAATGGGTGTTGCCGTACATGATATATTGTTGTCTTCCAAGCATGCGGCAAATGTTATTTCATCGGTAAAAACACTTGGAGGGATCAGCCAAAAAGAGCAGAGCGAAGTTGAGATAACTCAAAGTTTACGAGAAGCTCTTACGATGCTGGGTAAACACACTGAAGGCATAAAAATTATTTTTGAGACCAATGAGCTCATGACAACAACCGCAAACGAAACTGAGATTGTTCAGATTTGGATAAATTTGATAAAAAACGCTTGTGAAAGTTTAAAAAGTTCCGCAGTAAAAGCTCCTCAGGTAAAAATTCAAACCAAACGTCAAGCCCCTGACATCGTTGTAAAAATCACCGATAACGGACCCGGAATTCCAAAAGATTTGCAAGAGAAAATTTTTAGACCTAATTTTACGACCAAAAAAGGAGGGCTTTCTTTCGGTTTAGGTTTAGGCTTGTCCGTTGTCCAAAAACACATCGAAGAGTACAAAGGTTCGGTAGCACTCGAAAGTAAACCCGGATGTACAACTTTTACCGTAAAATTGCCAATTAGTAATAAACAATAAAAGAAGAAGTATTATGAATAAATTAACGATTATATACGTAGATGACCAGCGAGAAATTTTATCGACTCTTTCCAAAGACTTGGAGTCTTTTTCTAAATACGTAAACTTGGAGGAATGTGAATCGGCGATTGAGGCTTTGGAAATAATCGACCAAATAGATGCAGACGGCGATCTGCTTGCCGTTGTCATTTCCGACCATATCATGCCGGAAATGAGCGGCGTTGAATTTTTGACTAAGTTGCAACAAGACAGCCGATTTCCCGTAACGAAGAAAATTCTTTTAACCGGACAAGCCACTCACAAAGATACGATAGAGGCTATCAACAATGCAAAAATCCAAAGTTATATTGAAAAACCTTGGAAGCCGGAAAAAATTACTGCGGAAATAAAAAAACAATTAACTCACTATATTCTCGAGAAAGGGATTGATTACATGCCATATATGGAGATTTTGGATAAAGAGGTTTTATTTAAAATTTTAAGTAAAAGATAATCGACTGTTTTTTATCCGATAAAAATCCGGATTGAAATACACAACATTGCCGGAGTTTCACCGGCAATGTTTTTTTGTGGAATATTTTTCTGTTTCACAAAAATAAACTACATTCGCCGTTGGCAATCCAAATAAAAAAAGATGAAGAGATTTTTCCGTTACCTACTGATAGTCATTGTATTAGGTGCAATCGGATTTTGGTTATTCATAAGATACGCCGGAGGGAAGCAAAAAAAGGCACTTTCTGTCATCCCCTCTGATGCAGTTTTGATTGTGGAAACTGAAAACTTAACCCAAGCCTGGCAACAATTGCGAGAAGGAAAAATTTGGAATTATCTTACGCAAAACGCCTATTTCAAGCAATTGAACGAAGACATGGAACTTTTCAATACCTACATCGGCAACAATGCCATTGCCTCACAGGTGTTGAAAAACCGGAGCTTGATTATGTCCCTGCACATGACATCGGCAAACGACTATGATTTCTTGTATGTCGCTGACCTAAAAAAAATGTCTTTGCTTAATCAACTGAACCTCAGCAAAATAGCAGACCAAGTAAGCGGATATAACGCCAAGCAACGCAAATACAACGGAAAAAAAATCTTGGAACTTGCCGATCCTGAAGATCCCGGTTTTATCATCTACCTCAGTTTTTCCGACAACTTGTTGCTCGCCACCTTCTCCGCCTCCTTGATGGAAAAAGCCATTGACCAAAAAGCAAACGTCAACGAAGAAAACCCGCACTGGACCCAACACGCCGATTTTACTTCAGTAACGGAACGCTTACGTTCGCGCGAACTTTTTAAACTGTACATCAACTACCGCCGTCTCAATGATTTCAGCCTCGCCTTTTTGAGCGAAGAATCCGAAGTGTTTCGCATTCTCTCGGAATCTCTGACTTATTCAGCTCTTGATGCAGACCTTCAAGACGAAATAATCGCACTGGAAGGATACACCGGCGCAGACAGTGTCGGCGGATACTTAAAAGCGCTCTCGGAAGTAGAACCCGGAAGAATCTCTGCCTGGAAAATAGCCTCCGAACAAACAGCCGCTTACCTCTCGATGAGCTTTGATAATTTTGACGATTTTTACAAAAAATTGATCGGAGTTTACGAAAAAGGCAACCCGGAAGAACTTGCCGACTCCAAATCCAAAATCGGAAAACTGGAACGACTTTTAGGCGTAAACTTTCAAGAAACATTCTTCAATCACTTTGATAATGAGATTGTTATGCTGAAATTACGTCCCCTGAAAAATGGCGACTACGAAGACATTTCTCTCCTGATCAAAATGAAGGACATTGATGCCGCTCGCGCCGGTCTGGACAAAATCATGAAGCGCATCAAACGCCGCATAATGGTCGTAAAATTTGAACCGGAAATCTACAAAAATCACACCATTTACTGCCTCGAAATGCCCGGTTTCTTCAAAATATTTTTCGGAAAAATGTTTGAGGAACTCGACAAACCTTACTTTACCTACATCGAAAACTTTGTCGTATTCAGCAATTCCAAACCCGATTTGAAACTGCTTATTGACGATTACACTGAAGGAAATACCTTAGCCCATAACCCCGATTTTACAGACTTCAAAGACAATTTTGCCAACAAAGCCAACCTTTCGCTCTTCGTGCGTACCCCGCAGATTTACCAAAATCTGTACTATCACAGCAAACCGGAAGACCGAAAAGACATCACCGAAAACAAAGAATTTATCCTCAGTTTTGAACATATCGGATTTCAATTAATTTCCGACAATCAAGGCTTCAAAACCAAACTTCTGGGCAAACACAACCCTGATGCCGAAAAAGCAGACAAATTGCAAGTGATTGAAAATGAAGCATTTAATGACCTTTTTCAAAAAGAACTCGAAAGCGACTCTTTTGCCCTGAAGCTTGACCAACTCCCCCTCGAAAAAGACACCCTCTACACACTCAAAAACCCCAACGGAACCTTAAAAATCGAAGGAAACATCAAGAACGGAAAACCTCAAGGACTGTGGCGCTATTACTACCCCTCCGGAAATTTAAAAGCCGCCCTCAACTACACAGACGGAATCCTTGAAGGCACCGCCTATTTCTACCACGATAAAGCAGGGAAAACCCTCAAAGCCGAAGCCAAATACCAAAACGGAACACTCCACGGAAACTACTTTGAATTTTACAAAAACGGGACACAAAAAACTCGATTCGCTTATCAAAACGGAAAACCCGAAGGATTCGCCCAATTCTTCTACCCGGACGGACGAAAAAAAATAGAAGGAGAATACAAAAAAGGAGAAAAACACGGCAAATGGATATTCTTTGACCGACAAGGATACAAAATCGGCAAAGAACGATGGAGAAACGGGAAAAAGAAAAAGTAAAAAAAAACGCCGATGCTTACCCCAAAACAAAAAAACGACCTCCCGGCACCCCAAGACAAACCCGCACCCAAGAGCCTAAAAAAAAGAACAGGGCTCTTTTTCGGCTCATTCAACCCCATACACAACGGGCATTTAATGATTGCCAACTACATCCTTGAATATTCCGAATTGGACGAAATATTCTTCGTGGTAAGCCCCCAAAACCCCTTCAAGAAAAAAAAAAACTTGCTGAATGCAAGAGACCGTCTTGAATTGGTGCGACTCGCCCTCCAAAACGAAATCCCTTATCAAGCCTGCGACATCGAACTCAAAATGCCTGTCCCCTCTTATACGATAGACACTTTGACTTATCTCGAAGACAAATACCCTCAACGCACCTTCAGCCTGATCATGGGCGGAGATAACCTGCGCACCCTCCATAAATGGAAAAACTCCTCCGTTATACAAAAAAACTACGACATTCTTGTCTATCCCAGACCCCGACAACCCATTGACAACATACAAACACACCCGCGCATCATCACTGTTGACGCCCCCTTAATCGAAATATCATCCACCCTGATACGCAACAGCATCAAAGAAGGTAAGAACCTCTCCTTCTTTATGCCGGAAACCTGTTGGCGTTATATCCGGGAGATGCACTTTTATGAAAAATAGCCCTCATGTATCGCTTTTATGCCCCCGTCATACACAAACCACACCACACCCTTGACCCCACAGAAGCCAAGCATGCTCTAAACGTACTCCGCCTTAAAAAGAACGACTCAATCCTTCTGCTGGACGGAAAAGGACAACAATGTACCGCAAAAATCCTAAACGACAATACCAAAAATACCCAACTGCTCATCACCCGTGAACATACCATAAGCCGGATCGACAAACCACGATTAACCATCGCTGTTGCCCCGACCAAAAGTATGGATCGAATGACAAACTTTGTAGAAAAAGCCGTGGAAATCGGTATATCGAAAATCATTCCGATAGCTTGCAAACACTCCGAACGTAAAACCATCAAGACGGAACGACTCCAAAAAGTCGCCATTGCAGCTCTCAAACAGTCCGGAAACCTTTTCCTACCCGAAATTACTCCAATGACCAAGCTCAAACAAGTATTGGAAGAGGAAAAAGCAAGTCGAAAATACATTGCCCACTGTAACGAATCACCACACAAGAAACCCTTAAAAGAAATCTTCTCTCCCGAAGAAGACACCCTCTTTCTCATAGGACCCGAAGGAGACTTTGATCAAGAAGAAATCAACACCGCCATACAATACGGCTGTTCCGAAATACAAATATCCACACACACCCTACGCACCGAAACCGCCGCTATATACCTCGCCATTGCCGCTGATCTCTTAACGAAATAAAAAACACGACATACCTTATTATGTAACAAAGAAACCTTTTTATCGTTTTAACCAAAGAAAAACACACAAGCCATGAAACATTTGAACGTAAAAAACACCTTATTCCTGCTTACTCTTTTGTTAAGCCTGAAAGCAAGCCACTTATCCGCACAATCCCTGACCGACTCCATACATTGGATTTCCTTGGAAGAAGCAGGAAAACGCTTCTTGAAGAAACCCCAACCCATAATCATCTATCTCTACGAAACCGACAATGATTCCTGTCGCATGCAAAGTCAAGACGTTTTCTGTAAGAAAGAAGTCGCCGACTACATCAATATACTCTTTTTACCGGTCAAAATTGACGTACACACCAAGGATTCTCTCCTGTTCTTTGACGGAATATACCGAAGGAACACCGGAGCACACGGAAAGATACACGATCTTGTCTTTGAACTCTCCGGAATGAAAAAAGACTTCCCGGCTTTTGTCCTTTTCAACAAACAAGCTGTCGGACAGACCTTCAAAGGATACAAAAACAGAGACCAAATATTCCGTTTCTTGATCTATTATGGAGAAGAGATGTACGAATCACTGAAATACGAAGATTGGTACGCCTGTCACCTCAAAGGATTTCCTCCCGGGAAAGCTCAAATTATGAGCCGCCTGTATGTCAAATGGAAAGACGTAAACGACTTGGAAAATTTGCAAAAAGAAAAAAGGAAAAAGGTATTGCTGAATTTCTACAATTACTACAAAACTTCTTGCTCCCTTATGCGTATGAGGGGATTCAACAGTCCCAAGATAGCCAAGGTATTGAACGAACACTACTATCCTGTAAATATAGACGTTTTCACAAAAGACACCTTGCGCATCAGAGGTCAGGAATATGTAAACAGTGAATCCACCGGCAGTTATCATGACCTTCCTGTGCATGCCTTAGAAGCCAATATGAAATTTCCTGCTTTCCTCATCATGGATGAAGACGGGAATGTGCTTTATAAAACAAGACAATTCTTACTTCCTCAAGACTTAGAGTGCATCCTGAAATACTATGCAGAAGATGCCTATAAAGAAGAACCTTTTGAGAAATTCCAAGAACAATTTATTCCTTCCGTAGATAAATATTGATTCTTACAACAAGACATATCCTTAGAGAAACAAGGACAATTTTTATACCAAATACCACAATCCTTATCCGATTTACACTTTCTTCTTATTCGGATAAGGATTTTTTATATCCCGTAAACCGGATTCCTTATCATAAAGTACAAAATTCGTACTTCAAATAACGATTATCGTATTTCAAACTACGATTTTCCTTCTTTAAACTACGATAATCGTACTTCAAACTACACCCTACCCTATTTTTATATATCTAATATCCTATTCCGGATAAGGAATTTTGTATTTCAAACTACGATTTTCCTTCTTCAAAGTACGATATTTGTACTTCAAACTACGATTTTCGTACTTTGAATAACGATATTTCCTGTTTTTATATATACCTATTTGTATTTCAAACTACGATTTTTGTACTTCAAACTACGATTTTCCTTCTTTAAAGTACAAAATTCGTGTTTCAAACAAGGATAATCGTAGTTTAAAGAACGATAATCCTTATTTTTTATCCTCTATTTTCTTTACAAGAAAAGTATAAAAGGTTTCTGAAAGAAGAATTGTTGTCTTTTTAAAAACTTTTTGGGAATATAAGGATACCGATTCCCTTTTTTTTTATACATTTGCCGTATTAAAAAACAGGAAACATAAAGAACGAAACACAAAGAAAGATGAACGAAATTATTTGTCCGAATTGTCATAAAGTATTCCGGGTTGATGAATCCGGATTTTCCTCTATTCTTCAACAAGTTCGCAATAAAGAATTTGACAAAGCCTTAAAAGAAAGATTAGAGTTCTACGAGAAAGAAAAAAGACAAGCTATAGAATTAGCCGAATCCAAAGTCAAAAATGAATCCGAGAAGATCATTGCACAAAAGGACAAAGATTTATTAGAACTTCGCTCCAAGAGTAAAGCTTTTGTTACAGAGAAATTAGCCGAGAAGCAAAAGGAGATTACCCGTTTGCAATACGAAATTCAACAATCCGAAACTCAGAAGCAATTAGCCGTATCCGAAGCAACGAAACAGCTGGAACAAGAAAGGAATGAGCTTTCCAATCAATTGAAAATCAAAGAAACAGAGAAAGAATTGCTAAAACAATCCATCAAAGAGCAATACCGAAATCAATTGATGGTTAAAGAGGAAACGATCAAGATGAAAGATGATGAGATTGCTCGTTTAAAGGATTTCAAACAGCGTCTTTCTACCAAGATGATTGGTGAAACCTTAGAGCAACATTGTGAATCGGAGTTCAACAAGTTAAGAGCGATAGCTTTTCGTGATGCTTATTTTGAGAAAGATAATGATATAAGTACAGGAAGTAAAGGGGATTATATCTATAAAGAGTATGATGATCAAGGAAATGAGATCATCTCAATTATGTTTGAGATGAAGAATGAAAACGAAATGACAAATACGAAGAAGAAAAATCAAGATTTCTTAGCTAAATTAGATAAAGACAGAAAGAATAAGTCTTGTGAATATGCTATTTTAGTATCTCTCTTAGAGGCTGACAGTGAATTGTATAACACCGGGATTGTTGATGTTTCTCATAAATATGAAAAGATGTACGTTATTCGTCCTCAGTTCTTCATTCCGATTATTACGCTCTTGCGTAATGCTGCTTTAAACTCTTTGAAATATAAAGCGGAGTTGCAATTGATACGTAACCAAAACCTTGACATTACTCGTTTTGAGGAAAAAATAGAAGCCTTCCGTAAAGGATTTGCTTATAATTACGATTTAGCAAGTCGAAAGTTCAAAACTGCCATAGAAGAAATAGACAAAACGATCATTCATCTTCAAAAAACGAAAGAGGCTCTTCTTTCTTCGGAAAACAATCTTCGATTAGCCAATAACAAAGCTGAAGATTTGACAATCAAGAAACTTACTTACGGGAATCCAACCATGAAAGCCAAATTTGATCAACAAAAAGATAAAAAAGAATAAGAAATTTATGACTTATTATCTATATCTTTCTTATATATAGATTCATATTTCTTTTTATATAATCCTTATATAGAGTTCTTAAGAGGATTATTCTTTTCCGGAAAAGACTTTTTCTTCATTCTATAAGAATAAATAAACTACGGAATTGGATATTCGTATTTTGTATTATTCCCCGATTTTTCCCGAAAAACCTTTTTCCTGATGCGGTGGTCTGTTTATTTTTTTTACATTTGCAAAAAATGAAGTGCATGCACGCAAGTTCAAAAAAGACCCGAAAATCGGCAGGAAAAGTGTTGTCAGGAGGAGTATTCCTCTTGCTCGGATTTCTTTTGATTTTCACGGATTGTGCGCAGATCACAAGCTTGGAGGGAGGCGAAAAGGATACCCTTCCGCCGGTGTTGATCCGCAGTATTCCGGAAGAGTTCGGGGAGATTACAAACCGCAAAAAAATTGTACTGACCTTTGACGAGTATTTTCAATTGAACAATTTGAACAGTAAGTTTGTCAGTTCGCCGCCGATGGCTGTTCCCAAATTCACGATCAAAGGACGCAAGCTGCATATCGCCTTGAAGGAGGCGCTGCAAGATTCTACGACTTATTGTTTTAGTTTTGGAGATGCGATCGAAGATTATCACGAAAAAAATGTTCTGAAGGATTTTCAGTTTGTATTTACCACCGGCGGGGAAGCCGATACTTTGGAAATCGGAGGAAAACTGCTGGATGCAGAAAAAATGAAGCCGGAAAAAGATTTTTGGGTCATGCTTTATTCGGGAGAGAATGACTCGCTGCCTTTTAAGGAAAAGCCGAAATATATCAGCAAAACCGATAAAGACGGGCATTTCTCCTTGGATTATATCCGGGAGGGGAAATATCGTATTTTTGCCCTGAAAGATGTGGACGGGAACATGCTTTACAACCTTCCGAACGAGAAAATTGCTTATTTGGATTCGATGATTGTACCGGGAGTAAAGGCGTTTACAACCACTGACAGTTTGAAGGCAGGAACAATCTTGCACCAAGACGGGAAAGAGGTCGGAGATACACTTTCGCAAGACACGGTGATTGTTACGGCTCGTCATGAATATTTTCCGAAGAATATTCATCTTTTTTCGTTTTTTGAACACAAAGGGAATCAGTACGTTTCCGATGCTCGGCGTCCGATTCCGGGTCAATGCGTATTTACCTATGCTCTTCCGGAGGATACGGCTCGTATTCGCCCCTTGAATTTTTCTCCTCGGGAAAATGATTTGTATATCGAGAAAAAGGATTCTAACCGATTGATAACCTGGTGGTTGTTAAACGAAAAAGACTATCGAAAGGATTCTTTACAGTTTGAAATCAGCTGTTTTGCCAAAGATTCTTTGGGACAACGCATCAGCGTCCGAGACAGTTTTACGCTTGTTCTTTCAAAGGCACCGGACAGTCTTACCAAACACTGCGTTTCTATGCCGTTTGCAAGCCAAATTGACAGCCTGCAAGAATTTCCTTTGGAGTTCTACAGCCCTTTGTCTTCAAAAATTGATACTTCCAAAATACGGCTTTATCAATGGGTTGACAGTACTGTAACCGACACCCGCCAACAAGGTCTGCTCAAAGCAACTCGACCGGCTCCGGATTTGTTGCATTTTGCGCTAAAAAGACCTTATCACAAGCAGTTCTATGCTGATTTCATCGACAAAACTCCGCAAGCCAACCCGATGAAGCAAGCCGGCAAGAAAGATACTGTACTTGAATACCGCTTAACCGACAAACGAATGATCAAGAAAGATTCTGTGAAAGTCGTCTTGCATTATGACAATCTCTACTTTTTTGAGGAAATTCAACAGTTTTCCGATACTCTGTCGCTTCCTTTGTTGCGGCAAAAGCTTATCCGCATCGACCGCCCTTCGGAGGATACCCTGATTTTCGTTTTCAATAAGAAATTGAGCCACAAAGTGGAAATTGCAACCGATGACGAAAATTTATCCGGCAAATCTCGAGTCATTTCGATAAAACACCAACAGCCCGAAGAACTTGCATTACAATTGACCGATCCCACTCTTCAATTTCAAGATACCTTAATTTTAACGGCAAGTACCATAGATTTTGATCCGAAGAAAGGGAAAAATAAACTTTTTTCTTATACCCGAATGGCTGTTTTTTCGCATGAAAAACAAAAACTCGTCAGCTATACACGAAGCAATAAAAAGAAATTTCACTTGGCATTCAATTTACCCTGCAAAAAGGAAGAAATACAAATCAGCTTTCCGGGCGATACACTTCCGCTCAACAAGCTGATACAAAGTGAAATATCCTCCGGGAAAGACACCCTCTTTTGTACCCTGCTGCAAGACTCGCTGATCCATGCGGACAGTCTGCGACTGACCGTCAGCTATCCTGTACAAATACAACGAAATGTTTATGAGGAACATACAGACTCAATTCTCTTGGTAAAACAAGCTCCCAAAGGCCATTCCGATTACCGAAGGAGAAAACTACCCAAAGAAGTATCCGACAAACAAACAAAAGGCAGAAAAAATCGAAGAAATTCAACAGTAAGTTCTCCGAAAGAACAAGTAATCAGCCTTGCAATGCCTGTTCCCTGCACGGTAAAAAAAGATACTGCCGATCGGCGGAAATTACGCATCGCTCACAATTGGAAAAGAGGGAAATCCTTTAGTTTGAAAGCCGATTCTTTTGCCGTATCGGATATTTACGGACTCTCCAACGACACACTGCAAGCTAAATTCCTCATAAAAGACGAATCATCGCTCTGTCAATTTCGCCTAAAAATGAAAAATATAGGTCGCATCGAGCTTCCGGATTTTTTCGCCAAAGATTCCTCAAAGGTGGCAAGCAACAACTCGGCGGCAGACAGCTTGGCAAGCCCTGCCGACAGCCTTGCCAAGTACCCACAAATCACTGAAGGTCAATTGCTTATTGTATTGACCCATAAAAATAAGAAAACCCGGAGAGCCGTTCATTTAAAGAAAGACAGTACCATCAACCTCCCGGCATTACCCGCCGGAGAATATACCCTAAAAGCAATTTATGACTCAAACGCAAATGATCAATGGGATGCCGGAAATTATCTAAAAAAAATTCTACCGGAACGTATATTGCTTTACTCGGAAAAAATTGTCTTAAAACCGGAAAACGAGAACGAAACAAAATGGGAAATTACCCCTCCTAAATTATAAGATAAACCAAAAAAATAGAAAATGTCCGGAAGAAAAAATAAAAAACCAAAGAAACTACCTGCCTACAACCGAAAAACACTGCAAAATGTAGTAATGGAAATATTCCGCAGCCGCCCCAAGGAACACCTTAACTACAAACAAATTGCACGTAAACTCTCGATCTCAGACTTACGCACTCGACAATTACTCAGCGAGATACTCAATCAACTTAAGGACGCGGGAAAATTAGAACAAATACAACGTGGCAAATATAAATTTGTCCCCACCTCCGGATCATTGGTTACCGGAAAAGTTCAACTAATATCCTCAGGCGCTGCATTTGTTACCTCGGAAACCGACGAAGAAGACATCTTCATTCCCCGGAAATATATGAACCAAGCTCTCAACGGAGACACCGTAGAAGTCATCGTATGGGCAAGACGAAAAAAACGAAGTCCCGAAGGAGAAATTGTCAATATCATCAAACGCAACAAAACCAAATTCAGCGGTGTCGTAAGTATCACCAAAGACAAAATCGCCTTTTTGATTGTTACGGAAAAACACATGCCCTACGACATTTTTATACCGCAAAACAAACTCAACCATGCCCGCCACGGACAAAAAGCCGTCGCAGAAATCACCGAATGGAGTCATTCCGGAAAAAATCCCGTAGGAGAAATTATTGACATCCTCGGAGAACAAGGCGAAAACAATGCCGAAATGCACGCCATACTCACCGAATTCAATTTGCCCTATAAATATCCGGAACAATTGGAACAAATGGCAAATAAAATCTCAACAAAGATCCCGGAAGAAGAAATCAAAAAAAGAAGAGACTTTCGCGCCATTCCTACATTCACCATCGACCCCAAAGATGCCAAAGACTTTGACGACGCACTCTCATTCAGGGAATTAGAAGTCGGGAAATATGAAGTCGGGGTACACATCGCAGACGTAACACATTACGTCCAAGAACAAAGCCCCATAGACAAAGAAGCCCAAGAACGCGCCACCTCCGTCTATCTGGTTGACCGAACCATACCCATGTTGCCCGAACAACTCTCAAACCAACTTTGCTCCCTGCGCCCCAATGAAGACAAACTCTGCTATTCCGCTGTTTTTATTATGGATAAAGAAGCAAACATTCATGACAAATGGTTCGGGCGCACCCTCATAAATTCCGACAAACGATTTACCTATTCACAAGCACAAGCAATAATCGAATCCGGAAGCGGATCAATGGAAAAAGAAATTACTTCGCTCAATAATTTAGCGAAAATATTGCGAAAAAAACGCTTCCACAACGGATCCATATCCTTTGAACGCACCGAAGTAAAATTTCGACTGGACAAAGACGGAAAACCGCTGAGTGTTTACTTCAAAGAAGCCCAAGATTCCAACCGGCTGATCGAAGAATTTATGCTTTTAGCCAATCAATCCGTAGCTCAATACATCGGCAAAGAATTGAAAAAGCCCTTCGTCTATCGCGTACATGACGAACCCGATATGGAAAAACTGTACAACTTTTCCAACTTTATCAAGCAATTCGGCTACCACTTTACCTTCAAAGAAGAATCCGAAGTTGCCGCCAATTTGAATCGACTGCTCTACCAAGTAAAAGGAAAAAATGAACAAAATATGGTAGAACAACTTGCCGTAAAATCCATGGCAAAAGCCGAATATTCCCCGGAAAATTCCGGACATTACGGATTAGGCTTTTCCTTCTACACCCACTTTACCTCACCCATCCGCCGCTACCCGGACATGATGGTACACCGCTTGCTCACGCGATACATGAACCAAGGCAAACCGGCAATGACCAACTTATTAAAAAAACAATGCACCCACGCCTCCGAAATGGAACGCCGCGCCGTACTTGCCGAACGAGCCTCGGTTAAATACAAACAAGCCGAATTTCTCTTCGATAAATTAGGCTCCGTTTTTGATGCCGTAATCACAGGCGTAACCGAACGAGGGCTATACGCCGAAATTGTTGAAAACAAAATTGAAGGAATGATTGCCATGCGAAATTTAGACGATGATTTTTATGTCTTTGACGAGAAAAACTACTGCATCACCGGCGAACGCACCAAACAAAAATACCAACTCGGCGACTCCGTAAAAATACAAGTTACCAAAATAAATATGGAAAATCGTACCATTGATTTTGTAATTGCCGACACATTTTAATCCTTAAATCAACATGTACAAAAACTCCTCTACCGATGAATAAAAAAAATATCAGAGTTCGTTTTGCTCCCAGCCCCACAGGACCTCTACATATTGGCGGACTACGAACCGCTCTTTTCAATTATCTCTTTGCCCAAAAAAACAAAGGAACATTCATCCTACGCATTGAAGACACCGACCAACTGCGCTATGTCCCGGGAGCTGAAGAATATATCAAAGAATCCCTCAAATGGTGCGGCATAAAAATCAACGAAGGACAAGAAGAAGGCGGAAAATTCGGACCCTACAAACAATCCGAACGCAAGGATATTTACCGACAATATATCCAAAAACTGATAGACGCACAACACGCCTACTACGCCTTCGACACTCCGGAGGAGTTGGATGCAATGCGCAAAGAACTGGAAATGCAAAAATCCTCTGTACGCCATTATAATGCGCTGACACGCAGCCGAATGAAAAATAGTTTTACCCTCTCCCCGTCCGAAGTAGAAGAACGAATCAAACGAGGAGACCCCTACGTTGTCAGGTTCAAAATGCCGGAAAACGAATCACTGCTGATACACGATCTGATACGAGGAGAAATCAAAGTACACACCTCTACTTTGGATGACAAAGTGCTCTTCAAATCAGACGGAATGCCAACCTATCACTTGGCAAACATTGTGGATGACCATTTAATGCAAATTTCACACGTGATCCGCGGTGAAGAATGGTTGCCCTCCTTACCCCTGCATGTTCTACTCTATCGAAGTTTCGGGTGGGAAAATCAAATGCCCCAATTTGCCCATTTGCCCTTGATTTTAAAACCTTCGGGAAAAGGGAAACTCAGCAAACGTGACGGCGACCAAGCCGGCTTTCCCGTCTTTCCTCTTGATTGGAAAGACCCGGTTTCCGGTGATATTTTTCCGGGATACCGCGAAGCCGGTTATTTACCCGAAGCCTTCCTCAATCTTTTGGCAATGTTGGGGTGGAATCCCGGTACGGAACAAGAGGTAATGACACCGGACGAATTGATTAAAAATTTTGATTTAGAAAAAGTACAAAAAGGCGGAGCTCGATTTTCTCCGGACAAAGCAAAATGGTTTAACCAACAGCATATCAAGCAGATAGAAACAAGCATTCTAAGCAAACTCATCATTGCCGATTTAGAAAAAAAAGGCAAACACTTCGAAGATTTGTTGTATTTGGAAAAAATTACTGCCATGGTTCGCGACCGCATGACTTTCATCGGAGACTTTTGGGAACAAGCTCAATTCTTCTTTGAAACACCCAAAACTTACAATCCGAAGATGGCAAAAAAACATTTCAAAACGGGCACTGAGACCATTTTACAAGAGATCAGTAATCTTTTGGAACAGATCCATTTTGATAAATTTACAAGCCAACATACCGAAGAAATAATCAAAGCTCATATCGAAAAAAACAAGCTGAGCTTCGGAAAAATACTAAATCCGCTCCGATTAGCTCTCACCGGTACCGGCGGGGGACCGCATATCTTTGATATTCTCGAAAGTCTCGGCAAATCCGAAAGTTTAAAAAGGATACATCTTGCCGTTGACTTCATTCAAGAGTCCTAATCTCTTACCGGAAATTTTGAATAAGAAGACAAGAACCTTCGGATTATCCCCAAAAAGTTCTTGTCTTTTTTTCGTCCTAAACCAAGGAAAAACTCAAACTCTACCCATCATTTTGAGTGAAGTTTATTCAAAAAAACATCAAAAATCCTACAGGCATCCTCCGAAATTTTAAATATATAAGCTACTGATATATAGATAATTACAATTATTGAGCTGCGTACAAATATGTCCAATAAATAAAATTCCAATTGGGGCAACAGTTGATTGATCAATAACGAAAAAGCCATAAGTGCAACAATGAGCAGATGCTTATAATTGTAAGGTTGAAGTTTAAACTTTACATACAAAAACAGGAACAAAAAAACATTGACAAGGATAATACTTGCCAAACTTGCCCAAGCCGCCCCCACTAAGCCCAAACGAGGTATAAATACTAAATTGGAAAATGTAACCAAGAGAATCATCGCAAGCATCATCCAGGAAGATACGCGATAATAAGCCGAAGTCGAAAGAATCACTCCCGCCATTCCGCCCAGCATCTGAAACAAATACCCCGCACCAATAAAAATAATAACCCCACGCCCCGAAGCATACTTGGGAATTATCAAAAATATATTATCCAAATTTATGAGAATCCCCACATAAAGCAGGCTGCCCACAAGAAATAAATTCACCGTACTTTTTTTATACACACGCCGAATAACTTCCCTATCATTCTTACTCCAAGCCTCCGCCACTACAATAGCTGAAATTCCGGACAAAGCACGAGCCGGCATTATGATCAAAACTCCAAAGTAAAAACAAACGGAATAGACCCCCGTAGCCTCCAAACCCAAAAATCCGGTAACCATCGTCTTATCAATGTTCGCCACCGCCATTCCGCTAAAACCGGCAACAATCCCCCAAAACGCCACCTTAAAAATTTCTTTTTTATGAATATGCCAATATTTTTTATCCGGCAAGCGAAAATATAACTGTCCGCTTTTCTTCAAAATAAACAACATAATCGGCAAAGGAGAAGTATAAGCCAACACGTAGAGCAAAACAAAACCTTTAAAATCTACACCGTGAAAAATATAAGCCAATAAGGCAAAAAAAGTCAAAAGACGCACAAGAAATTCACGCAAAAAAATATCGGTAAGTGCATCAAAAAGAGCACGAAAGTAAGAAGAAAAGAAAAAAATATAAGAGGTCAAAAAAAATAAAACAGGAACATAAAAAATATACCGAGAGAGTAAACCGGAACTATCATAACTCGCTGATTTAAAATAACCTTGAAGACAAAAGAAGACAATCAGCGATAAGAAAATACCGGCCAGCACCACCCCTGCCCCCAACATCATAATGCCGTGATGCTGTTCTTTTTCATCTCGAAAAAAAGGAAAAATGCGCACATTTACACTGCCCATTCCCAAGTTTGCAAAATTGGCAAACAAAAGAGTCAAAGCCACCAATAAATTAATCAAACCGACCTGATTCGTCTCCAAAAACTTAGGCATCAGCAATCCCGTATTCACAAAACCCAAAACTGCGCCGGCATAGGTATATACCGTTCCCTTTATTGATTGTTTAGCAATTACTCCCATAAGAAAAACAAAAGTAGTTTTTTTTTGTCAATCTCAATATTTCCCGGTACATTTGCATTTTTATTTTTACAAATTATTAAACATAATTAAAGTATGAAAAGACTAATATTAACACTCTTGATTTCCTTATTGTGCTTCGAAATGTTTGCACAAAGGACTATCACCGGAACGGTAACCGATGAAGCTCACGAGGGATTACCCGGAGTTGCTGTGGAAGTGAAAGGAACCGAGATCTATGATGTAACCATGGTTGGCGGCATCTACACCATTGACGTTCCCGAAGGTGCCACCACTTTGATTTTTTCCTACATCGGAATGGAAACCAAAGAAGTAACCATCACAGGCGACATTGTAGATGTAGTATTGCTTCCCGAAAAATCTGAAGACGGGGATCTTGAAATCGATGATGTCGTGGTAGTTGCCTACGGAAAAGCAACTAAAAGAAGTTTGACCGGTTCAGCCGTTCAAATTGACCATGACGAAATTGAAAACAAAAACACGGCAGAGCTGACAAGAGGTTTAGCCGGGGTTGTTGCCGGGGTAGAAGTCCTGGCAGGCAACGGACGTCCCGGATCTAACGCCTTAGTTCGCATCCGGGGATATGGCTCAATGAATGCCGACCGATCGCCGCTCTTCGTGGTGGACGGTATTCCTTATAACGGAAACCTCAGTGCAATCAGTGCATTGGATATTGCCAGTTACACCGTTCTGAAAGATGCATCAGCCGCTGCACTTTACGGATCTCGCGGATCAAACGGAGTCATCCTGATTACCACCGAGAAAGGAAAAGAAGGACACTCTTCCATTGAGTTTATCAGCAAAGGCGGAATTAATGCCCATTTTTTGCCCATGTATAAAACGATTGACAATCCCGAAGAATACACCGAACTCATTTGGGAAGGTCTCTCTAACGATAGAAAAATATTATCAGGCATTTATATAGATGCAAGCGGCAATCCCGTCCCTGCCGACAAAATTGCCAATACCTTATTGTTTGATCCGACATACGGATTAAATCCGGAATACAATATGTGGATAGGAAACCCGGAAGAATTAATTGACCCGCTCACCGGGAAATTCAAACCCGGAGTAAAAAGACTTTACACCCCGGAGAGCTACTACGACAATATGTTCGGCAGCTACCCCGTGTATGATACCGGACTAAAATTCAGCGGGGGGAATGAAACTTCCGATTACTACACCTCTTTCAATTACAGGGACGACAAAGGCTACCTCAAAAACTCGCGCTTCAAACGCTTAGGACTGAGGAGCAACCTGAACTTTCAAGTGGTTCCCAAACACGTGAAAACAGGAGTATCACTTGCCTATACATACTTAGAGTACCAATACCCCGGACAGCACCCGGACGCTTTCAACAACGCCTTCAACTTCGTAACCGGTATGCCTCCGATATATCCCGTATTTCAACGCGATGCTGACGGAAATAAAATCCCTGACGAACTCTTGGGCGGTTATCTCTACGACTTCGGGAGAGCCAGACCTTTTTCCGGAGGAATCAATGCGGCAGGTGTTATTGACTTAGATAAATTTGATGACAAATCTCATCAAATAGAAGCCAATCCTTATGTAGAATTATCATTTTTTGATGACTTTAAGTTCACCACTCGATTCGGAGGACAATACCAAACAAAACACTCCAACGAATTAACCAACTTGATCTATGGAGACAGCGAAGGTTCCGGAGAAAATGCAAAACGAAAACACGAAATCCTGAACTACACCTTCAACAATATTTTAAGCTGGTCTCACAACTTCTCCAAGCATTATCTTTCTGCCTTCATCGGACACGAAATAAGCAGATATCAACTTCATAACGTGCGTGCCGGTCTGAGGGGCTTTGTCTATCCGGGCAATACGGAATACTCTAATGCGATCATTAAAGACCGTCTAAAATCAACCACCGGGAGATATTCTCTGCAAAGTTATATCGGTCAGTTAAAATATGATTATGACGGAAGATACTTCCTGCAAGCCAACGTCAGACGAGACGGGACTTCTCGATTCCCCTTCGGGAAATGGGGAACCTTCGGATCCGTGGGTGTTGCTTGGGAAGTTGCCAACGAAGATTTTCTATCTTCGGTATCTTGGCTTAAGGAATTGAAACTCAAATTCAGTTACGGAGTACTTGGGAATCAAGATCTTTTGGATGAAAAAGGCAGACCCATGTTCTACCCGGCATACGACCTCTACGAAGCCGATAATATGTACGGAGCCATTGCCTTGCTGCCCAAACAAAAAGGAAATCCTGACCTGACTTGGGAAAGCAGTAAAACCATCAACTTAGGTATCCGCTTCAATATTGCCAACATCTTTGAAACCGAAATAGAATATTTCCAAAAAAATACGGAGAACTTGCTTTTCCACAGAGAAGTTCCCTCCTCTTTTGGTTACTCAAAACTTCCGGTAAACAGCGGGAAACTACAAAACAAAGGTGTAGAGTTTAATTTACGAGCACACATTATAGATACTGACGATCTTAAAATCAGCCTTCACGTTACCGGCACTCACTTGCGCAATACAATTACAGAAATGCCCTCGAATATTGCAGATCAAGAAGAATCTTTGCAACAACAAGGCTTATTTGCTTACCAAAAAGGACATTCTATCTATGACTTTTACATGAGAGAATATGCCGGAGTAAATCCTGATAACGGAAATGCTCAATGGTATGCCTTCTATGACGAAGTAGGCGGTTCCAAAATACATATAAACAACCTGGAACTTTACAAAAACAGTAAAGAAGTAGAAGCGCGCGGCGGAGTGCAAAATCTGATCAAAGAAAAAACAGAAGACTATTCCCTTGCCACCCTCCATTACCTCGACAAATCCGTAATTCCGACTCTCAACGGAGGATTTGGGTTAAACGTGGATTACAAAGGATTCGGTTTTTATGCTCACTGTACTTACGGTATTGGCGGCTATGCCTACGATGCCATGTACGCCAATTTGATGCACAACAATGCAAGAGGCTCCTACAATTGGTCTGAGGATATCCGCAAAAGATGGCAAAATCCCGGGGACGAAACAGACGTGCCGCGCCTCACTCCTCACAGTGGAGACAACTTGCAGGCAAACGCAGAATCTTCGCGTTTTCTTACAAAAAAGACCTACCTTTCCATCAATAACCTCTCACTCTCATACACTTTGTCGGAGTCCGTATTGGAGCAAATGAAAATAAGTGATTTTACCATATTTATATCCGGCGAAAACCTCTTCTTATTTACCAAAAGAAAAGGATTCAATCCTACAATTTTTGAGAGCGGAAACGGCAGCAACATTCAAACGCTAAATACCTACCTGCCCATCAGTACCCTCAGTCTCGGCGTTAAATTCAAACTTTAATAACACACAAAACCATGAAATTATTCAACCACACCCACCGTTTACTTTTCTTGATGGCAGCAACACTCTTGCTGTTCTCTTGCGGAAAAGATTTTTTGGAAGAAGAACCTTCCGGATTGATTTCCAAGAAACAAATTTCTGATATATCAAAACTCAATCCGGCAAGTACAGCCGGCTCGATTAACGGCATTTATGCCATGACTTTTGAACCCGGTCTTGCCGGTTGGCCGTCCAACGCTGACTTCGGACAAAAAGCCCTGGACATTGCCTCCGATATACTTTCCGGGGATATTTCCCAATTAAGCCACGAATATTGGCTGTTTCAAGATGTTTCAGACCTTTCCGGAACGGAAATTACAGGTCCGATTACCGAGATTGCCTGGAAGTATTATTACAAAATTATCCGAGGGGCGAATGAAATTATCGAAATGTTTGACAATGAAATTCCAAAATCTGACAAAGATAAATGGACATTCGGACAAGCCAAAGCTCTGCGCGGTTATGCTTATCTCTATTTGGTAAACTTCTACCAAAATCCCTATTCAGACGCAAAGACGAAGAAAAGCATAATCCTCAGAGATGAAAATAACACCACGCCCGGCAAACTCTCCACAGTCGAAGAAGTCTATAAATCCCTTTTAGAGGATTTAGAAACTGCCGTTGTTGCTCTTGAAGGATTTGAACGTCCCCATAAAATTGCCATCAACCAAAATGTTGCACGCGGACTTTTGGCTTACGCCTATTTATTCATGGAACAATATGACAAAGCCGAAGAAATAGCAACAAAAATCATAAACTCAAAGGAATTTACCCTTATGAGCCGAGAAGAGGTCGTTGAATCCGGGTTCCGAGACATTAAGATACCCGGCTGGATGTGGGGAGTAGAGATAAACCCCAACAATACACCCTATTTGCGTTCTGTCTTTGGTACATTGGACTTGTTCACTTACGGTTTTCAAGCCTATACCGGTTTTGTAATGAACAAAGAACTGTATCAAGAAATCCCCGGTACAGACATCCGAAAAACACAGTTCTGCGATACATTTTATCACGTAGACGGTGAAGATACTGTCAAATATGAAGACCTTTATCCCATACAGAAATTCTACACTACCGTAAAGATTCCGGATTACGACAAAAACTGGGTTGCCGACGAAGCCTATATGCGCATTGCAGAAATTTACCTGATAAAAGCAGAAGCCCAAGCTCGACAAGGCAAAGAGGGAGAAGCCAAGGCTTCACTGCTTGAACTTGTATCGCAACGAGATACCGACGGAGCTAATCGCATTAACCCGCTAAGTGGTAATGCTTTATTGGACGAAATATACTTCCAATGGAGAATCGAGATGTGGGGTGAAGGCAAATCCTTATGGGCAATGAAACGATTCAAAAAAACAAACAAACGAGGCAGCAGCAGTTTTCGCTATGCCGGAGAAGAGTTCGCCTATGACGACCCCAGATTAGTCTTCGACATCCCCGAAGTAGAACGAAACAGTAACCCAAATATCGGACAAGAGGATTAAGCGCTTACTGCAACATCCTTATTTTCTTAAACGAATACACAAACGCTCCTTGCTCTTGTGTATTCGTTTTTCTTTATAAAAAACACCAAGCAAGCACAAAAACTTAACACATGAATAAAATGACAAAAATTGAAAGCATCGGAGAATTTGGACTGATCAAACAACTGAGTAAAGATATAACCCTCAAAAACTCCTCAACAATAAAAGGCATTGGAGATGATGCTGCGGTACTCTCTTTCGGCAACAATCAAACCGTAATCACCACCGATTTGCTTATCGAAGGGATTCATTTTGACCTTTCCTACCATCCCCTCAAACACCTTGGATACAAGGCAGTTATCGTAAACCTTTCCGACATCTGTGCTATGAATGCTGTTGCCAAACAAATCACTGTTTCCATAGCGTTGTCCAACCGATTTTCCCTGGAAGCCCTCGAAGAACTTTATGATGGCATCAAAATAGCCTGTAATATCTATGGTATAGACTTAATAGGAGGTGACACAAGCTCTTCGTCATCCGGTTTATTTTTAAGTATTACTGCCATCGGTGAAGCCGCTCCCGAAACACTCTGCTACCGCACCGGTGCCAAACCCAATGACCTTGTTTGCGTATCCGGTGACTTAGGCGGAGCCTACGCCGGCCTTAAGCTGCTGCAGCGCGAAAAAGAAGTCTTCAAAGAACACCCGGAAATTCAACCTGAACTTACCGGCTACGACTATATTCTGGAAAGACAACTAAAACCGGAAGCTCGACCGGATATTGTTCGTATGTTTAAAGAACTGAAAATACAACCTACTTCCATGATTGACATCTCAGACGGTTTGTCCTCAGAACTCTTGCACCTGTGCCAATCCTCCGGTTGCAATTGTCGAATTTACGCAGAAAAAATTCCCATAGCCGATGAAACGGGACAATTTGCAGATGAACTTCAAATTGCTCCGGAAACTTTTGCTTTAAACGGCGGAGAAGATTACGAGTTGCTGTTTACCATATCCCCAAACGACCACGAAAAATTGAAAAACAACCCCTTAATCACCACCATCGGTTATATCGCCCCTTTGGATAAAGGCAACTTTTTAATAACCCCGGACGGAACCGAAATAGCACTTACCGCACAAGGATGGAACAGTTTTCCCCAAAAGTGACAGAATCCAATAGCCCGGAATGATTATTTTCAAAAATAAAAGATAAATCCCTTATTTTTTGGCAAAAAAACATTTACTTTGTCGAACAATTCTTTAATCTATTAATTATCAAAATATACAAAAATGAATAAAGTAACCGTAGTAGGAGCCGGAAACGTAGGAGCTACAGTAGCTGACTCCGTAGCAAGAAAGGACATCGTAAAAGAAGTAGTATTACTGGACATCAAAGAAGGTCTGGCCGAAGGGAAAGCTTTGGATATTTGGCAAACCTCTGCTATTGAGGGTTTTAGTACTCGTGTAATCGGAGCAACCAATGATTATGACAAAACCAAAGGATCGGATATCGTAGTAATCACCTCCGGTATTCCGCGCAAGCCCGGCATGTCTCGAGATGACTTAATCTCAACCAATGCGGGCATCGTTTGCGAAGTAACAAAAAAAGCCATTGCCGCCTCCCCCGATGCAATTATCATTATTGTTTCCAACCCCTTGGATGTCATGACTTACGCCGCATACAAAGTAGCCGGAAAACCTTCAAACAAAGTTTTCGGAATGGCCGGAGTCCTCGACACCGCAAGATATCGTGCTTTCTTGGCTGATGAAATGGGAACCTCGCCCAAAGACATTCAAGCCCTTCTCCTCGGCGGACATGGAGACACAATGGTGCCCCTACCCCGATACACAAAAGTAAACGGAATCCCCATCACCCAATATATAGACTCCAAACGATTAAACGAAATCGTTGAACGCACCAAAAAAGGCGGCGGAGAAATCGTGAAATTGATGGGTACTTCTGCCTGGTACGCTCCCGGATGCGCTGCTGCACAAATGGTAGAGTCCATAGTGAAAGACGACAAACGTACTTTCCCCGTTTGCGCTTATCTCAACGGAGAATATGACGTAAAAGATATTTATCTTGGCGTACCCGCAGTGTTGGGCAAAAACGGTATCGAAAAAATTATCGAACTGGATTTGAATGATGAAGAACATAAAGATTTGGAAACCTCTGCTACTGCTGTTCAAAACGTAATCGAGGTATTCAACAAAATGAACATTATTTGATGTTTGAAAAAATAACCATGAAACAAATGAAAAATCCGAGCTTTTGCTCGGATTTTTCATTCTATCTCCTTGCCTCACTATTACACAATTCAAAACAAATATACCCCGAACTTTTACCTTATGTTTTTAATCCGATAAATTCCCGAATACTTTCTGAAACACTTCCGTTTCCCGGAAACTAAAATACAGGTCTCATCCCTCCTCAAAGTTTTCTGCATTTGTTTTTTTTTGAAAAAATATGCAAATTTGCCGCCTGTTTATGAAAATATAAGACTGTGAGCAAAAAAATAGGACAACCCAAAGGCGTACGAGATTTTTCACCCCAAATAACGGAGAAAAGAAATTATATATTTGAAATTATCAAAGAAGTCTATCGAAAATTTGGCTACAAACCGATTGAAACTCCGGCAATGGAGAACCTTTCTACACTTACCGGAAAATACGGAGAAGAAGGCGATCGATTACTCTTTAAAATATTAAACTCCGGAGATTTTTTAAAAAACATTCCCGAAGAAGAGTATGCGAAAAAAAACAGCAAAAAGATGACTTCTCTTATTGCCGAAAAAGGCTTGCGCTATGACCTCACAGTTCCTTTTGCCCGCTATGTAGTGCAGCACCGCAATGAACTTACCTTCCCCTTCAAACGCAGTCAAATTCAGACTGTTTGGCGTGCTGACCGTCCGCAAAAGGGGCGGTACAGAGAATTTTATCAATGCGATGCGGATATTATCGGCAGCGAATCTTTACTCAACGAGTGGGAAATGTTGCAAATGATAGACGAAGTTTTTTTTCAACTGAACTTAAAGGTACAGATCAAAATTAACAATCGAAAATTATTGGCGGGAATCGCCGAATATGTTGGATATCCCGATAAATTCAACGAAATAACCGTAGCACTGGACAAGAAAGAAAAAATCGGGATGGAAAAAGTACTTGTCGAGCTGCAAGGACAAGGTTTTTCGGAAGAATCTTTGCAAAAACTGCAAGAAGTGTTACCGGAAACAAAGGAAACCTCAGAAATCCTGAGCAATTTAGAAACCCATATCGGCTCAATCCCGGAAGGGAGAAAAGGGTTAGACGAAATTAACGAGTTGTTACACTATTGCTCCCAAACGGTCTTTAGAAACACTATCGTGTTAGACACCGGTTTGGCACGCGGGTTAAATTATTACACCGGCACTATCATTGAAGTAATTTCAGACGAAGTATCATTTTCAAGTATCTGTGGAGGAGGAAGATACGATAACCTGACCGGTATTTTCGGGTGGGAAGGAATGTCCGGTGTCGGAATATCTTTTGGAGCCGACAGAATTTACGATATATTGGAACAACTCAACAGATTTCCCGAAGAAGCGGCATGTTACAATCAAATTCTGTTTGTAAACTTAGGAGATGAAGAAATCGGATATATTCTGCCTTTGCTTTCCATGCTACGCATGCAAGGAGTTTCTGCCCAGTTATATCCGGATGCAAGCAAAATGAAGAAGCAAATGCAATATGCCGATCGTAACAAAATCTCACACGTTGTTATTGCCGGCGAAGAAGAAATGAAAAAAAATAAATTTACACTAAAAAATATGCATACCGGGGAGCAAGCCTTGCTGAGTAAAGATGAACTGTTGCAATATTTTTCACAGGAAATATAAAATACATTGATCTTTTACAGACCCGTTTTTCAAACATTGCACAGCTGGGAATAAATGAACGGTTCCCGTTTTTCGCCAAGTGAAAATTATACCCGTAGTCAATCACGCAAATAATACAAAGAACAGATGGAGCAAACGCCTACTTGGTTGGATGATTTTGGACAGAAACCCTTAATCATTGCCGGTCCGTGCAGTGCAGAAACACGAGAACAAGTTTTGGCAACAGCCCAAAAGCTTTCCAACTCCAAAGTTTCCATATTTCGAGCAGGCATCTGGAAACCCAGAACTCGCCCCGGCAGTTTTGAAGGAGTTGGCGAAATCGGCTTAAAATGGTTGCAAGAAGCCAAAGAAATGACCGGACTTCCTATTGCCGTAGAAGTTGCCTCGCCCGCCCATGTTCGCCTGGCATCGGACTACGGAGCAGATGTACTTTGGATTGGAGCCAGGACTACCGTAAATCCCTTTGCTGTACAGGAAATTGCCGACAGCCTCAAAAATACAGATAAAATAGTTTTGATAAAAAATCCGATCAACCCGGATTTATCTCTTTGGATCGGCGCCTTGGAACGTTTTACAGCAGCCGGGGTAGAAAAAATCGGGGTAATACATCGCGGTTTTTCGATCTATAAAAAAATTAAATTCCGCAACGAACCTCAATGGGAAATCCCCGTAGATTTTCAGCAAAGATACCCGCATATTCCACTGCTTTGCGACCCTTCTCATATTGGAGGCAATCGGTCTTTTATAGCCGATATATCTCAAACTGCTCTAAACTTAAACTTCGACGGCTTGATGATAGAAACACACCCCTATCCTGAAGCCGCTTGGAGTGATTCCGAACAACAAATAACTCCTGAAAATTTACTGCAAATCATTGATAATCTGAAACTTAGAAAAGAAACCCTTACGGAAGAAAACTATTTACATTCACTCTCTAATTTGCGGGTGGAAATTGACCAAATTGATGCCCAACTTATGGAACTCTTCGGCAAAAGGATGCAGTTTTCGGACAAAATCGGTACATTGAAAAAAGAAAAGAATGTAGCCGTTTTACAAACCGAAAGGTGGCAAGAAATCTTACAAAAGATAATTCCGGAGGGTGAAAAGCACGGATTAAGTCGGAAATTTATACTCAAAATGTTCAACGCCGTTCATCAAGAAAGTATTCGACACCAAAATAAAATCATGCAGACTTGAAAAAAATATTATTTTTGTCAAAATTTAATTTAACGGAATTTTATGAAAGATTCTCTACCCTCTTCTATTTTTCGTGTAGATCTTGAGCGAGTTATCAGAAACCAAAAAAACAAAAAAGTCAGCCATTTGCCTCCTTTTGTAGTCAACTACCTCAAGAAGGTGATCAGACAAAAACAATTGAATGAAATCGTGGCAGATGCGGACGGATTAGAGGGAATTGAATTTATTCGAAAAAATATGCAATACCTCAACATCAACTATGAGGTTATCAACCAAGAGAGTATCTCTCCCCGAGGTAAATATATTTTTGTCAGTAACCATCCTTTGGGCGGTATTGACTATTACGCCATGATGTTAGCAATTAGCGAAAAATTTTCCAACATCAAAACTCTCGCAAACGATCTGTTGCTGCACGTAACGCCGCTCAAAAACCTATTTTTACCCGTAAATGTATTTGGAAAAAATAAAGCAGAAAACCGAAAAGCCATAATTTCTGCCATGGGAGACCCTGATCTACAAATACTTATGTTTCCGGCAGGAAAAGTATCAAGAAAAGAAGGAAAAAAAATAGACGACGGACTTTGGAATACCGGATTTATACGCCAAGCCATAGAATTTCAGAGAGAAATTGTCCCTGTTTTTATAGAAGGAAAAAACAGTAAAAAATTTTATCGATTAGCAAAAATACGCAAGTTACTTCGCATAAAATTCAACTTTGAGCTACTGTTGCTGCCCCAAGAACTGATCAAACAACGCAATAAAACCGTGCGCGTATTTTTCGGGCAACCTATTGATTATAAACACTTTATGAGCAAAGAAAAAAGCGTTCGCGAGTATGCGGATGAAATTAAAGCAATCGTTTATCACTTACGCCAAAAATCCTGCAAAAATGTCGCAAAATAAAGTTCAACCGGTCAATGTAGAGACTGTAATCAGAAATCAGGACCACCGTTTTTTAAAAAAAATGCCTCGATTTATGATCAATTGGATAAAAAGATTAGTCCGTCAAGACGAAATCAATGCAGTTCTTTTAAGATTGCAAGGAAAAAAGAATGCGGCATTTGTAAAAGGCGCCATGCAAGACTTGCAATTAAGCGTAAATCCTATCAATCAAGACTTTATACCACCCGAAGGACGATTCATATTCGCCTGCAACCACTCCCTGGGAGCCGTCGATTTGGGAGCCGTACTCTTAAACTTACAGCAAAAATATCCCAAGATCAAAGTTTTGGCAAATGAAATATATCTGCAAGTAGAACAAACAAGAGACCTTTTCTTACCTGTAAGTATTCTTAAAAAAAACGACTCCGCCAAAAAACAAGCCATAGAAGACTGGTTAGCCCAAAAAGACACACAATTTCTGATTTTTCCTGCCGGGAAAGTGGCTCGCAAAAGAAAAGGCAAACTGGATGACGGTTTTTGGCATCGCAGTTTTATACGTAACGCCGTCGAACACAAAAGGGACATCATCCCGGTGTTTATCGGCGGACAAAATTCACATTTTTTCTACAATTTTTCAAAAATTCGAAAATTCTTACGCATCAAAACAAATCTTGAGTTTTTTTTACTCCCCGCCGAAGTTTTCAAAAAGCGCGGTGCCACCATCCCCATTATTTTTGGGAAACCAATTTCTTACAAAATTTTTGACGAGAGCAAAACACATCTGGAATGGGCACAAGAAATAAAAAAAAGAACCTACGAACTTGAAAAAAAATATTTGTAAAAAAGAAAGTTTCCATCCACTTAAAAATAAGTTGGGCTAAAATAATTTGGTATTTCAAAAAATATTCTACCTTTGCAGCCCGAAAATTGTTTAGAATTTAGTATATTCATTAATGAACATTTAATAAAATGCAGAATAAAGGTATCATTACTTTTCTCGCCGTTTTACTGGGAATTGCGAGTATTTTTCAATTATCTTTTACCTACACCACCTGGCGCGTAAAGCAGAAAGCTCGAACTTACGCTACGGATGCCGGCGGAAATATAGATTATAACAAGGAACAGAGTTACTTAGACTCAATGGCAAACAAGGACGTTTATCTTTTTTCGGCATACACCTTCAAGGAATGCCAAGAAAGAGAGATGAACTTGGGTCTTGACCTAAGGGGAGGTATGAACGTCATCTTGGAGGTTTCGGTAGCCGATTTAATCCTGAATTTATCGGATAACAGTCGAGACAGCGTTTTCCTCGCTTCAATCGCAAAAGCCAAAGCGATGCAAGCCGAATCTCAAGATAACTTTGTAGACCTTTTCTACCAAGCCTTCAAAGCAACCGATCCTCAAGCTCGGTTGAGTTCTATATTCAGCACCTACGCTTTGAAAGATCGTGTAAAATTTGAAACTTCTGATGAAGATGTTTTGAAAGTCATCCGAGAAGAAGCTCAAGATGCCATAGACAACTCTTTGAATGTTTTGCGATCTCGTATCGATAAATTTGGTGTAGTTCAACCCTCTATTCAAAAATTGGAAGGAGGAAACGGACGTATCCTTATAGAATTACCGGGAGTAAAAGAACCACAACGAGTCAGAAAATTGTTGCAAGGAACCGCCAACCTGCAATTCTGGGAAACTTATACTTTCCCCGAACTTTACAGCAACTTTGCCTCTGCCAATGAGCGTCTGAAATCAATCAATGATCTAAAAAAAGAGCCCGCGGATACTTCTTCAATAAGCAGCGAAGAAGCCCCCCTACTGTCCGAAAAAACTCGCGACACTTTGACGAATTTGCAAGATTCCTTAAGTTCTGAAGAAAGCCTTTTGGCAACAACCGAAGACTCAACAGATGTCGGATCTCTCATTGAAGGCAACAATAATGAACTGAAGGAACAAGAAGGATTCGAAGAGTTCAAAAGAAAAAATCCGTTATTTGCGGTATTACGACCTTATGTCAACGAAAAAGGAATGCCGATATCCAGTGCTGCTGTCGGATTTGCACACGTACAGGATACAGCAAAAGTCAACCAAATTCTGAATATGCCCCAAATCAAGTCTTTGTTTCCCAAAGAATTAAGATTAAAATGGGACGTAAAACCTTTTGATGAAAATGCGGTACAATTTCGCTTGGTTGCCCTGAAGGCTAAACGAGCCGGAAAACCCTCTTTGGAAGGAGATGTTATTGTCAAAGCTCGTGAAGAAACCGATCCCAATACAGGAGAATGGCAAGTTTCCATGACAATGAATGCCGAAGGAGCAAGCAAATGGGCTATGATTACCAAAGAAAACAAAGGCAGACAAGTGGCCATTGTGCTTGACAACCGTGTATATTCTTATCCGAACGTAAATGATGAAATAAAAGGAGGACGTTCTTCTATTTCCGGAAACTTCTCTCAAACTGAAGCGAAAGATTTAGCGAATATCCTCAAATCCGGAAAATTACAAGCCCCCGCAGTCATCATAGAAGAAGAAGTTGTTGGACCATCCCTCGGACAACAAGCGGTCAATAACGGAATGACCTCCTTCTTGATCGCCTTCATCGTAGTACTGCTCTACATGATATTCTTCTATAAATTTGCCGGAATTGTTGCCGATATTGCATTGATTGTCAACGTATTCTTGATTTTTGGAGTACTTGCCTCTTTCCGAGCCGTGCTTACCTTGCCCGGTATTGCCGGAATTGTTCTGACCATCGGTATGTCTGTTGATGCGAATGTCTTGATTTATGAACGAATCAAGGAAGAACTGAGATTAGGCAAAGGATTGAAAATGGCTCTACATGATGGATACAAAAATGCGTATTCTGCGATAATTGACGCAAATATAACCACTTTGATTACCGGTATTATCCTCTTTATCTTCGGACACGGTCCCATCAAAGGATTTGCCACCACTTTAATTATCGGAATACTCACTTCTTTGTTCTCTGCCATATTTATCACTCGTTTGGTCTTTATTGCACGCATGAACAGCAATAAATCAATATCATTCTATACCAAGTTTACTGAAAATGCCTTTCAAAATATCAAAATCAATTTCATTGGTAAACGAAAAGTTGCATACATCATATCCGGTATATTTATCACTGCCGGCTTGATATCTTTATTCACCAAAGGATTGAACTTAGGTGTTGATTTTCAAGGAGGTAGAACTTATGTCGTAAAATTTGACAAACCCGTAAAAACCTCAGCTGTAGCCAAAGCATTAACAGTCGGACTGGGCGAAACCCCTGAAGTAAAAACTTACGGCTCTACAGACCAAGTGAAGATCGTAACAAAATTCATGGTAAAAAGTACAGATCCCAAAGCCGATGATTTAGCAGAACAAAAAATATTCGAATCTCTGCAGTCTGCCAAACTGTTAGAAAAAGAAATCACACAAAATTTGTTTGTCGAAGGATTTGTTCTTGGAGCAGAAGGAAAAATCAGAGCAGCCAACGCGGGAGATGATGACAAAAGTGTCATGGGCATCAAGAGTTCTCGAAAAGTAGGACCGACCATTGCCGATGACATCAAAGTCGCCGCTCTGTGGGCAATATTTTTCTCACTTATTGCTATATTTATCTATATCTTTATCCGATTTAGAAACTGGCAATTTGGTTTGGGAGCCGTTGCTGCCCTCTTCCACGATGTCTTGTTTGTACTCGGAGCATTCTCATTTTTGTACAACATTATGCCCTTCTCCATGGAGATTAATCAAGCATTTATAGCCGCCTTGCTTACTGTAGTCGGTTATTCCGTGAATGACACGGTGGTTGTCTTTGACAGAATCCGAGAATACTTAAAATTTAGCAAAACAAGAGAAAAACAACCACTCTACAACAGCGCATTAAACAGCACTTTGAGCCGAACCTTCAATACCTCATTGAGTACCTTTGTCGTACTTCTTGCTATATTTTTCTTTGGAGGTGAAGCCATTCGCGGATTTATATTTGCACTGCTATTAGGGGTAGTCGTCGGAACATACTCTTCCTTATTTATCGCCACTCCGGTTGTTTATGATTCTGTCAAAAAAAGTAAAATAAAAGTAGAAGTGACAGAAAAAAAGAAAAACCGGGCTTATTTAGGCGGGAAAAAAAAGAAAAATAAATAGATTTGATTTAAAATGTTTGTAAAAGAAAAAGCAACCGAGATTTTTTACATATTTCCGGTTGCTTTTTTTATTGCCGAAAAATGAAATATAAAGAAATAGAAACACAGGAACAGCTTCAAAATCTGTTAGAAGCTGAGGAAAGTAAAATTTGTTTTGCAGCTTTTCAAAACCTTGATTTATCCCCTTGGGCAGATGCTGTATTACAAAAAGAATGGCAAGAATGTATATTCTTAGGCTGTCGGATGAATGAAAAAATTCAGTACTATATTTCCGACAAGAACTATATTTTCCCGGCATTGAACTTGCCTTATAATATGTATCCGGCAAACTTATATTCCGCCGGACAATTGTATGACAAATATGTCCTCGGAAACCCGGAAACCTATGAAAACACTTTTGACAAATGTGTTTATAACCACTTTTTGGCAACCGGCAAAGAAGCAGAATCAATCTCCGAAAGTTTAGCAAGAAGTTTACATGACCACTCCATAACCGATGCCATGTATGATTTTCTTGCCAATTATGAAGAAAAAAAAGTGCTTGCCGTAATGGGCGGACACGGTCTCTCGCGCCAATCCGAAGACTACAAACAAATAGCCCGACTCTCGAAACAACTTACCGAGGAAAACTATTTGATGACATCCGGCGGAGGTCCCGGAGCTATGGAAGCCACCCACTTAGGTGCTTGGTTTGCAGGATCTTCTGAAAAAGACCTGACCGAAGCATTCCGGATATTAGAACAAGCCCCTAATTATAAACACAAAAATTGGCTTGAGCAAGCCTTAAAAGTTACAGAAATGTTTCCTTTACGCAAACCATACGAGAGCTTAGGAATCCCTACTTGGTTTTACGGACATGAACCGCCGACTCCTTTTGCAACAAAAATTGCCAAATTCTTTGCTAACAGTATCCGTGAAGACCTCCTTTTGAGTATCGCCAAAGGCGGAATTATATTTTCTCCCGGAAGTGCCGGTACTTTGCAGGAAATCTTTCAAGAAGTTACTCAAAATCATTACCTCAGTTTTGGTTTTTCCAGCCCGATGATTTTCATTAATCAACAATTTTGGAAACAAGATTTTCCGGCATTTTCTTTTCTGCAATCCATGCAACAAAGCGGGAAACTCAAGAACCTGAAACTCGCTTGTCATGACGACATTCAGGCAATTATAAAAGAACTGAAAAACACAGTTTGGGACTGATTGCTCCCCCACTCCGCTCCCTTTCCAATGGAAATTGTAAGAAAAAAATCAAATTCTTTTGTTCAAGAAAAAAACAATATATACCTTTGCACTTCGGGGTAAGTTTCATACGGTCAGCTCCTTCCTAATCCCCCAGGTCTTGACGGAAGCAAGGGTACGGAAGTCGTAGCGACGCGATATGAGTCGCTTGCCCCTTTCTTTTTGCGGAAAAATGACTCATCCTTTAAAGAAATTGGCAGGGCAAACTGCCGTTTACGGGTTAAGCAGTATTGTAGGCAGGTTGCTCAATTACTTGCTCACGCCTCTTTATACCACCAAGTTTTTACATACAGAATATGGCGTAGTTACGGAACTTTTTGCCTATTCCGGTTTGCTGCTTGTCTTGCTTACCTATGGTATGGAAACTGCCTATTTTCGATTTTCTCAGAAATATCCGAAAGGGAAGGATGTATTTTCTACGGCGGCACTTCCGATTTTGATTACTTCAAGTATATTTATGCTTTGCATGGTATTGTGTGCGCAGCCCTTGGCCAATGCTTTGGACTATGCAAACCATTCGGAATATATCATATTCTTTACTCTCATTGTCGGTTTTGACAGTATTACAGCCGTCCCCTTCGCTAAATTGCGCAAAGAAAATAAAGCTTTGCGGTTTGCCGTTTATAAATTTATCAACATTGGACTGAATATCTCTTTGAATTTATTTTTCATTCTACTTTGTCCTTATGTATTAAAAAATCATCCGGAATCTTTTTTTCAACATATTTATAATCCGTCTGTGGGCATTGGTTATATTTTTATTGCCAATCTGGCAGCCTCTTCACTTACTTTATTGCTTTTTTTACCCGAATTTTTGAGGCTGAATTTTCGTATTTCGATACCCTTACTGAAAAAATTACTGGCTTACGGATTGCCGTTGTTGGTAGTTGGTCTTGTCGGAATGATCAATGAAGTCGCCGACCGTATTATGCTGAAACATTTGCTCCGTGTGCCTGCCGGGGTTTCCAATGCACGAGAATATGTGCTGGGGCAGATTGGAATTTACGGAGCAAATTATAAATTGTCGGTGCTGATTGTGCTTTTTATTCAAGCCTTTCGCTATGCGGCAGAGCCTTTCTTTTTTGGTCAAGCCCGAAAAAGTGATGCAAAAAAAATCTATGCCTTGACAATGCGATATTTTGTAATACTGGGCTTGTGTATCGTTCTCGGAATTATGTTTTATTTGGATATTGTGAAATATTTTATCAGCAATGCCAATTATTGGCAGGGACTTTATGTTGTGCCCGTTTTATTGGTAGCCGGGCTGTTTATGGGGATCGTTTTTAACCTTTCCATTTGGTATAAACTTACCGACAAAACGCATTTCGGCATTGTCATTGCCGGCTCCGGGGCGTTAATTACCTTGTTGATGAACTTTTTATTGATTCCCAAAATCGGATTTTTAGGATCTGCCTGGACTCATTTGGTCTGCAATTTTGTTATGATGCTTCTTTCCTTTGCTTTGGGCAGAAAATATTATCGCATCGATTATCCTTTGAAGGATTTGTTTATGTATTTTTTATTGGCTGCATTGCTTTATGTCGCCGGGCGCTTTCACGGTCTGCAAGGCACATATAAATACCTGATAAACACTCTTTTACTCCTTCTCTTTATGGTTTATATTTTGAAAAAAGAAAAAATATTTCCACTTCTTTTGAGAAAAATAAAACGGGGATAACATTCAATGAATAAAAATTTGCCTACCCTCAAAAATAGAATAGGCACAAACTAAATTTTTGCGCCTATTCCATGCTTTTATGTCCTTTTTTTTACTACTTTTTCAAAAAAGTTTGCTTGGTAACTTCTCCGTCTCTCTTTATTAAGACGTGATAGATACCGGCGGGGAAGTCAGCGATATTTATGTTCAGAGACCGTTCTCTTGTTTTCAGCGTTTTCAAGAGGATGCGGTTGTTTCTCCAAATTTCGATTTGGTACAGAGGCGTTCCTCTCAAGGTTTTATCTTTCTCCTCCAATTCTATCCTGATTTGATCATGAGCCGGATTGGGATATATGCCAACTCCCAAACGCTCTAAAACATCAGAATCACCGGGAAAGTCCGGTTCATCAGGCAAGTCCGGATGATGATCAGGCAAGTCCGGATGATCAGGAAAGTCTGGATGGTCCGGGTAATCATCCGGAAAATCCGGCTTGCCCGGGTGATCATCGTCTCCTCCGGGGTAAGGAAGATCATCGGGAGAGCCCGGATTGTCGGGAAAACCGGGAAAATCGGAAGCTCCGCAAGAACTGAAATCATAAGTCCTTTTAACTTCCTTCTCATCATCTCCACACACATCTTTGTATTTTAAGGTAAATGTGTAATATCCTGCACGCATCGCAGAAAAATCTATTTTTTCGCCAAAAATTGGCAAGTTGTCTGAGTATCCGTGTCCGTCAATAGTCCATTTGTAATCGTACCCGTTATTTACTGTTGGAGCAAAAACGGAAAGGTAATACGGTTTATTGACACAACCGAAGGCAACCTGATAATGATGTTGATTGTACAATCCAAAATGTGCTGAGGTCGGACTGCCAAGAGTTATATCTTTCTCTAAACTCTTTGATGTAGTTCCGAAACTTACATAAGCAATGATTTTACTTACTCCGCTGCCGTTTTTTCTGAATACGGCAGTTGTGGTTCCTTGCCCGTCTATCAATTCTACATTATCATTACTCGTACTCCAAGTTATCGAAGCACCGGCGGGAATATTTTCTATGGTGTAGGTCGCTTGGGAGCAAAGTTGAGAAGGACCGGTAAGTTTCGGATCCGGCGGTGTAATCCCATAGACTACATACGCCTCTTTTAAACAATTTCTTCTAATTAAGTCATAAGTGATCCAAAAATATCCGTCATCTCCCCCTTGCTTTCCCCAAGAATTTAGACCTTTAAACATTTGTTTAGTATCATCATATCCGATTATACATGTTGCATGTTTTCCTCTATGAGGTTCATTCATATCAAAATTATCCCAAATACCATCCGTTACCCACATATTATCAAAGGATTCATAAACATAACAAGCAATCACAATGGGATAACCTAAAGAGATAACTGCTTTCATTTCAGATACATTATTAGGAGTAACTGTTCCCCATAATAAAAGTTTATTAAATGAAGCATCTTTCTTTTGTTTTTTATTTGGTAATTCCATACAATTATATTCAATGTAAGGCATTTTTTTATACGAACAAACTCCTTGTTCTTTGGCGAGATCTAAAGCATCATCTATATAACAACCTTCATCACAATCATTAGGATTAGATTTTATCTGATTGTAAATATAATTGGGGCTTCGTATCGCTTCATCCCAATTGTTTAAATAATTAGGATAAGCCAAAATACTCATAGCTGCATACCCTACAGCCCAACCAACACATGAACTTTGAGTGCCTTGATTTCCAACAGGAGGACTTTTTAACATTACAATATTTGAATTTCTTAATACCGTACCTTTATTGGGTTTTAATATATCCCAATTTATTTTCGGTAATTGTTGATATTCTTCTTCTGACAAAAATTCAACTCCTCCCGGGAATAGATTTTGCCCATTTAACTCTTGTAGTCCTATTAAGAATATAAATCCTATAAATATTATTTTTTTCATCATTGAAATGTTTTAATTGATTGTATAATCTCTAAATAATCTAGTCGCAATTGCGGCTCCTCCGGGAGGCAAAGAATCATCTTCTGAAGGTGCAGGATACAAATCCTCTTCTATTGTACCTATGTAAAGATCCCCTTTTACTTTTAGCTTTAAACCCTCTTTGCAATATTGACTTTCTAAGAGAGGGCAAAATAATAGAATTTTATAGCTCCAATGTAGATCTTTTTCTGTATATATGCCATATTGTTTATGTTTCTCTGAATATTTAATCACACCATCTATAGTGATACCTTCATCTAAAATATGTTCATAATATAATTTTGGGCATAATGTTTCATCATATTCTTTTTTGTTTTTGTCTTTTTTATCGCAACCCACAGTTGCAAAAATCCATAGTGCAACAGCACTAAATAAGACTATCTTTTTCATATTATATATGTTAAAATTTAACAATAATTTATTTTCTAAACTCATAATTTATATACCGCCGAGTGCAATAAACATTGCTCTTATCTTTATATTTTCATCATTGTAATGTTTTAATTGATTGTATAATCTCTAAATAATATAGTCGGAGTTTCTACCCCTCCGGGAGGCAAAGAATCGTCTTCTGAAGGTGCCGGAGAGAGGTCTTGTTCTACGATACCGTCATAAAGTATCCCGCTAACATTTATGTGTAATCCTTCTTCACAATATTGACTTTCTAAGAGGGGACAAAATAATATAATTTCAGAACTCCACCAATGTGGATCTTTTTCTGTATATATGCCATATTGTTTATGTTTCTCTGAATATTTAATCACACCATCTATAGTGATACCTTCATCTGCAATACGTTCATAATATAATTTTGGACATAATGTTTCATCATATTCTTTTTGGTCTTTGTCTTTTTTATCGCAACCCACAGTTGCTAAAATCAGGAGTGCTATTGCACTTATAAAAATTATCTTTTTCATGTTATATATGTTAAAGTTTATCAATAATTTATATACCGCCATGGCAATTATTAACATTGCTCTTATCTTTATTTTTTCATCATTGAAATGTTTTAATTGATTGTATAATCTCTAAATAATGTAGTCGTAATTGCTGCTCCTCCGGGAGGCAGAGAATCATTTTCTGAAGGTGCCGGAGCTAAATCCTCTTCTATTACCCCTGAATAAAGATCCCCTTTTACTTTTAGCTTTAACCCCACCTTACAATATTGACTTTCTAAGAGAGGGCAAAATAATAGAATTTCAGATCTCCAATGTGGATCTTTTTCTGTATATATGCCATATTGTTTATGTTTCTCA
>PDWI01000337.1_pt1 | contig 75597 bp, 57 predicted proteins | sample 1430891 | NCBI WGS metagenome assembly PDWI01 (sample SAMN01162508, study PRJNA174530) | Oral metagenome, whole genome shotgun sequencing project. | biome: Marine environment; feature: Marine mammal; material: Swab sample of the gingival sulcus; isolation source: swab sample of gingival sulcus...
ACTCTGCGAGAATCCATGTTACCTCCGCTGTTAATTATCTTGCTGATTGTAACATGGATAGCTGCAGCTGTAACGTTATATTGAGAATATTATACTAGTTTACGTTTTGCTTTAAACCATGCCAGAAAGCATCGCTTAAAACGTATCATTTACATCATCCCATATCTCTCGATTCTTGATCAGACTGCTGCAGAACTACGAAAAATTTTTGCAGATGAGAGCGGTGACATAATATTAGAACATCATTCCAATATTGAACTGCCAGACGAAGGTGAGGAAGAAGAACAGTACCGTTTGCTGACTTCACGGTGGGGAAGCCCAATTATATTAACAACAATGGTTCAGTTCCTGGAAACAATTTTTAGCAACAAAGCATCAAAACTTCGTAAATTTCACAACATGGCAGAGTCTGTGCTTATTTTTGATGAAATTCAGGCGCTCCCCATTAAATGTGTTCACCTGTTCAATGATGCTATCAATTTTCTACGAATCCATGCCAGGTCGACAATCCTTCTTTGCACTGCCACACAGCCTCATCTCCACAAAACAGATCGACCAGTCCTACTGGCTGATAAACCTGAGATTGTCAATATCGACCCAGATGAACAAAAGATTTTTGAGCGAGTTTGTATTGAAGATAGAACTCAAACGGCAATGGATCATAGTCAGATTGCAGCCTTGGCAAAAAAACAAATCAAGCAAGGAAAAAGTACACTTGTCATACTCAACACTAAGAACGATGCACGCAAAGTGTATGACCAATGCAATTCATTTGAGTGTGATAAGGCACTTTTAACAACGAACCTATGCCCTGCTCACCGTTTAGATATCCTTGCACGATTACGCAACAATTTAGACCATAAAGTCAAAAAGCTAACTTTATGTGTAAGCACTCAACTTATTGAGGCCGGAGTTGATATCTCATTTGACTGTGTTATCCGGGCACAAGCCGGGTTAGATAGCATCATTCAGGCTGCCGGGCGCTGTAATCGAAACGGGGAAAACCCTATGCCACAATCAGTATTTGTAGTCGATGTCCAAGATGAAGTCCTTTCTCATCTACCTGAAATTCATCAAGGAAAAAGTGTAACCTCAAGGGTTTTTCAAGAGCAACAAGGACGTAAATTATTAAGTGACGAAGTGATCGGACAATTTTACAAGTACTACTTCTACGGACAAAAAAAGAAAATGGACTACGACATCGAGGAAGGGGCAACAACAATCTATAGTTTGCTGAGTAATAACCCACTTGATAGTTCTTCTTATAGAAATCGTAATAATCGAAATTACTATGGCTTACCTTGTGCGTTTCAGAAAGCATCGAATAACTTTTCCGTGATTGATGGCAAGCAAACAGGTGTCGTTGTCCCTTACGGAGATGCAATGAAACTGATTGAGGATTTCAAAAACTGTTGGGAATCAAACTCTAGAATACGTATTCTGAGGGAATTGCAGCAGTATACAGTTTCCGTTTATTCACATATGTTGGTAAAATTAAACCGTGTACGTGCAATTCGGGTTGTTGATGACACTTTTTACCTGCTTAACCCTGATTTTTACGACGAAGAAGAGCAGGGACTACTTCTTGATGCAAAATTTTCTTTTTTATGTGCATAAAATAACGACAAATAACCTGGTCAAAAGTGAGGTAGTAAATGGATAGAAAACGTAATTCTATAGAATTTAAGCTAACAGGCCGATATGCGCTTTTCTCCGATCCCGTTACCAGAGTCGGGGGAGAAAAATTTTCCTACCAAATACCGACCTACCAAGCACTCAAAGGAATTGTTGAAAGCATTTATTGGAAACCAACTTTTATCTGGTATATCGACGCCGTCCGGGTGATGAAAAAAATCCAAACAGAATCCAAAGGAATTAAAACATTACAAATGGATGGTATCTATCCAAGTAAAAGGAACCCTAAAAAGAAAAAAGAAGCGTCAATCACAGACCTCTCATATTACACATATTTACGAGACGTGGAATACCAAGTCCTTGCACACTTTGAGTGGAACGAATACCGAAAGGAACTTATAGACGACCGCAACGAGCATAAACATCATAATATTGCTAAGCGTAGCGTTATAAAAGGTGGGCGTCGAGATATCTTTCTCGGAACACGTGAGTGCCAGGGATATGTAGAGGAATGTGTTTTCGGTGAAGGAGAAAGTGACTACGACAACTACGGTGAGTTACATTTTGGTATGCAGTTCCACGGCTATGATTACCCAGACGAAACAGGAAGAGAGGAACTCGTTGTGAGGTTGTGGGAAGCAAAAATGAGTAATGGGATCATTAGGTTTCCAAAACCTCAACAATGTAGCTGTAAAAGAGTAATCCGCGAGATGAAAGCAAAAAAGTTTATTGAAAACGAAAACATAACCTTCATCAATAATGACAAAACTGTAATGGATATATTGCGGGAGAGTTAAAATGGGAATTTGGCAAAATCTAGCAGAATGCTATGAACAAAATGCTGAGGTACTAAAGACCACCTACCCTCTTTCGACCACCTCTATATCAAATAATTCAGATTTCATTATCACAGTTGTTCTTAATGGAAAAGGTGATTTTCGCCGTTTCGAGAAAATCGAAAAAAGGTCTAAAAAGTCTAAAAAAAGCTCTGGGACTCCCCTTGTCAGCATAGTTATTCCGGTCACTGAAGAAAGTATGGGACGTTCCAGTGGAGTTGCACCCCACCCTGTTTTTGATCAATTCGTATACCTGAAAGGCAGTGGTAAAAAATTTGAAGCTTTTCTTGCCCAACTCAAAGATTTTGCTGAATCTGAATTCGCGATCGAACAAATAAAATCCATTTATTTTTATATTAAAAAACGCTCTCTCGCCAAGGATCTTGCCAGTATAAAACTGAAAGACAAGACGTTCATTGTTTTTAAAGTTGAAACACCCAACAATCCGAAAAGCGAGACTTGGCATAACGCAGATTTATTCAATGCTTGGCACTTATATTACGTAGATAAAAAAAGAAAAAGAGCTGCAAAGATAACTTGGGCAAAAGCTGAGCTGAACAACAAGAAAAAAAGGTCGTCGGGTGAGAATAAAAAAATCCAGGCAACGGCAAAACTGAAGGATACATTATCACTTGACTACATCACTGGGATTGACCAGCAACCGATAGCAATATTTCATCCAAAAAAAATTTCGAATGCCTCTGCGAATTCTAAGCTTATTTCTGATAACGATAAAAGCAACTATACTTTTAGGGGAAAATTCAGTGATTCTTCGCAGTCCGTTGCCATTGGATATGAAACCAGCCAGAAAGCCCATCAATTTTTACGCTATTTAATTAATGATCGCGGTTATTACTGCAGTGAACAGGTTATTTTATCTTTTACAATTGGATCATCAAAAAACACGCTACCTCCTCCAATGGAGGATACAATATCCATTCTTGACATGTTGCAAGAATCTCAATCGCAAACAGAACGTGATTCAGAAATTACTCTCCGTGGTGAAACAGGTGCTGACTATGCAGACGCATTGAAGAAAGCTCTTGCTGGCTTTGGTTACAGTGAGACGTTGGAGCAGCATATCAAAACTGCTGTTATTGCCTTGGATGCTGCAACAACAGGACGTCTATCCATCACTTTTTACCGTGAATTGGAACGTACCGAATATCTCGAGAAAATATTCAATTGGCATCAGGGCTGTAAATGGCATCAGCAATTTTGGGACAAGGAGAGAAGCCAATATGCCAACTTTATTGGTGCTCCTTCGGTGGATAAAATAATCGAAACAATTCATGGACAACCCCGTAGTGGTAAAGATGAGGGATATACCAAAATCAAAAAAACAGCTAGGGAACGCCTGCTCCGTTGCATTTTTGATGGAGCTTTTTTACCGCGAGATTATGTACAAGCAGCTGTCAGGCGCGCATCTTCACCCTTGGCAATAACACAAGATGGACATTTTGACCGTAATAGTTACCAACAAATTTTGTCAACGTCATGTGCATTGCTGCGAAAGCATTACCAACAAAGTAAGAAGGAGGAATATACTTTGAGCATTGAATTCGATAGAACCGACCGAGATTACCTTTATGGAAGACTATTGGGAGCTGCAGACAAATTAGAAGAATATGCTCTCATGAAAAAAGCAAATGATCGTTTTGTAACTGCTGCAATACGACATATGCAAACATTCTCCCAGCATCCATTCAGAACCTGGCAAACGATTCACAACAGCCTTAACCCATACATCCAAAAGGTTAAAGGCAGCTTTGCGTTTAACGAAATACAAGATGTCATGCAGCAATTTCTCTCAGGCGACTATGAAAAAGATACTCCTCTAACGGGCTCATACCTTATTGGTTATTACCACGAGCGTGCCTACATCGACACTCTTGTAAAACAAGCTGCTAAAAAAAATAAATCACCTGAAAATAGCGAAATGGAGGCAAGCAATGACAATTAACAAATCGCTAACAAACAAGATTGATTTTGCAATAATTATGTCAGTAAAAAAGGCGAACCCAAACGGTGATCCACTCAATGGAAACCGCCCCCGCCAAACTTATGAAGGGTTTGGAGAAATTTCTGATGTTTGCTTGAAACGTAAAATCCGTAATCGACTACAGGATATGGGGGAAATAATTTTTGTTCAGTCAGACGACAACCGTGTTGACGAACACCGCTCTTTGAACGCTAGATTTGCCGCCGCTAAAATTCCGGGAGAAAAGACACGAGAGTTAGCATGTGAAAAATGGTTTGATGTTCGTGCTTTTGGCCAAGTATTTGCTTTTAAGGCTAAAAAAGGCAAAAAAACAGATGAAAGTGAAGACAGCGGCAGTGTTTCCATTGGCATTCGTGGTCCCGTTTCAATTCAGAGTGCTTTCACTATTGAGCCAATCACACCCGATAGCTTACAGATAACAAAAAGCGTTAACCTGGAGACTAACGAGAAAGAGCCGGATAAAAAAGGGGCAGATACAATGGGGATGAAGCATCGGGTAGATAAAGGTATTTATGTCACTTACGGTGCTATCAACACTCAGCTTGCTGCCAAAACAGGCTTCTCTGATGATGATGCCGAAAAAATCAAATCAGCATTGTGTTCACTCTTTGTTAATGATGTATCATCAGCTCGCCCAGAAGGCAGCATGGAGGTACTAAATGTCATCTGGTGGAAACACAGCTGTCCTGCTGGGGACGTTTCCTCTGCCAAAGTCCATAGAAGTTTAACAGTGAATGCTGATGGCAGCTTTAAATTTGATACTATCGAAAAAGGACCGACCCCTGAAGTGCTAGATGGTTTTTGAAATGGATGAGTCAATTTTTGATAAAGGCCAAATCATTCTATATGATCCTGGTGGAGGCATAGAAGAAGTAGCTGTCCACCTTTCAGATGAAACAGTCTGGCTTTCGTTGAGCCAAATGACAGAGGTCTTTGAAAGGGACAAATCTGTTATTTCCCACCATTTAAAAAATATATTTAGTTCTGGTGAGTTAGACCGCGCTGCAGTTGTTGCAAAAAATGCAACAACTGCAACTGACGGTAAAACCTATCAGGTGGATTATTATAACCTCGACGCAATTCTTTCGGTTGGTTACCGGGTTAATTCTAAAAAAGGTACTCAATTCCGCATTTGGACCACCAAAGTTCTGAAAGAGCATCTTGTACAAGGGTTTACCACCAATCAGCATCGATTAGCGGAAAAAGGGCTTGCAGAAACGCAGCAGGTGCTGAGCTTACTTACCTCCACTTTACAGGAGCATCAGCTCGCCAGCGATGAGGGCCAGGCTGTGCTGCAAATAGTCACTGGCTATGCCAGCACCTGGCGGTTACTGCTCCAGTATGATGAGAATCCCCTCCCCTCGCCTGCCAGGAAATTTGTGGAGTCCACACCTTTTGCTGTTGTGGCTGCACGACAGGCCATTGGGCTGCTCAAAAAAGAACTGCTGGAAAATTAAGGAGCACGCCCATGTATGCAGAAGACGAATTGGTCATGATATCAGCTCTGCAGCATTACCTTTTCTGCCCACGTCAGTGTGCCTTAATTCATATTGAGCAGCAGTGGGTGGAAAATGTGTATACCGCTGAGGGCAGGGTGCTGCATGAGCGGGTGCATACAGCAGGCAAAGAGTCGCGCCGCAAGGTCAAGGTAGAGTTTGATGTCCCGATCCGTTCCCTACAGCTCGGGATAGTGGGACGCGGTGATATCGTTGAGTTCCATGTGCAAAATGATGGGAACTGGCGACCTTTTCCTGTGGAGTACAAGCGTGGTCGTCCCAAGAAAAACAATGTAGACAAAGTCCAGCTTTGTGCGCAAGGGATATGTCTGGAGGAAATGCTGGACACGGAAGTCCCTTCAGGTGCACTCTATTATGGCAAAAAGAAACGCCGGATCGAGGTCATTTTTGATGATGCGTTACGCCAGGAAACAACTGATACGGCAAAGCATGTACACCAGCTGCTCAGCAAGAGCACCACACCGTCTCCGAGATACACAAAAGGGTGTGACAGCTGCTCCTTTCTTGAAGCCTGTCTACCCCAAACAGTCGGCAAGCAAAACCGCGTGAAGAAGTATCTACGCGAGCTGGAGTAGCCATGAAAAAGCATCTTAACACTCTGTTTATAACCACCCAGGGAACTTACCTGGCAAAAGACGGAGAGACCGTTGCTGTACGTATTGAGGGTGAGGTTAAGCTGCGCATCCCGGTGCATACCCTTGACGGTATTGTCTGTTTTGGCAATGTGGGATGCAGCCCCTTTCTGATGGGACTTTGTGGTGAGCGTGGTGTGTCCATTTCTTTTCTCACCGAAAATGGACGATTTCTCGCTAGAGTGATCGGGCCTGTTTCCGGCAATGTATTGTTGCGTCGTGAGCAGTATCGAAAAGCTGATGATCACGATTTTTCCGCACAACTGAGCAGCGCATTTATACTGGGCAAGGTTGCCAACTGCCGCACTGTTTTGCGTCGGGCCATGCGGGATCATGAAGATAAAATCGACACCACTGCTGTAGCCGAAGCTACTGACAGGCTCACGGCAGCACTGCAGCGCTTGAAAAAGGACAACCACCTGGATGCCGTGCGTGGCATTGAGGGAGATGCCGCCCATGTGTACTTTTCTGTTTTTGATCATTTAGTGAATCGGAGTAAAGACGCGTTTCACTTTGAGCACCGAAACCGACGACCTCCTTTGGATCGAATGAATTGCCTGCTCTCTTTTTTGTACACGTTGCTGCTCCATGATATTCGCTCTGCCCTGGAGTGTACCGGTCTTGACCCTGCCGTTGGTTTTTTGCATCGGGACCGACCGGGTAGACCTGGGCTGGCACTGGATATGATGGAGGAATTCCGGCCTATGGCAGATCGTTTAGCGCTATCGTTGGTCAACCTTGGGCAATTAAAAGAAAATGATTTCATCATAAGTGAGGCTGGTGGGGTTCGTATGAAGGATGACGCACGCAAGACGCTGCTAGTGAGCTATCAAAAGCGGAAGCAGGATGTACTAGAGCATCCATTTTTAAAAAAGAAAATGCCCATTGGGCTGCTGTTTCATACCCAGGCGCTGCTTTTAGCCCGCTTTCTACGGGGTGACCTTGACGGATATCCCCCCATGGTGTGGAGATAAGCCATGATGGTGCTCGTGAGTTATGACGTAAAAACCAGTGATCCTGGCGGTAACAAGCGACTGAGAAGAGTTGCCAAAGTGTGTAAAGATTATGGACAACGGGTACAGTTTTCAGTGTTTGAGTGCATGGTTGATCCTGCCCAGTGGACTGCACTCAGGGAAAAATTGATCGCTGAAATTGATGAGAGTGTGGACAGCCTCAGGTTTTATTTTTTAGGTGCCAACTGGAAGAGAAGGGTTGAGCATGTTGGAGCAAAAGAGGCTCTGGACCAGGAGGGCCCGTTGATCATATAGTTGCTCGTGCGAACCGTTCATGGACAGAAAATCCCGGTAGGTTCGCGCGTGTTGTTGTAGCGTTGTTTTTAAATTATTCTGTTGATTAAAGAAGCTGTGAGCCCATTATAATTTTGAGGTTCGCAAAACCGTTACTCTTTGCTCAGTCCTTTTAATATGTTAAGGATTGACAGTCGCTCCCTCAGGGGAGCGCGGATTGAAACCCCACAAAGACCGTGGCCTCGCAATTGGGACATGTCGCTCCCTCAGGGGAGCGCGGATTGAAACTTTGCAAAGATGATCCGTAAAACTGCCAGTAGATGTCGCTCCCTCAGGGGAGCGCGGATTGAAACACCTTTGGATTAAATTGATGAACCGTGAACCGCTGTCGCTCCCTCAGGGGAGCGCGGATTGAAACTTATTGCATCGTCTAGCTTGTCTCTAAGTCGTGCGTCGCTCCCTCAGGGGAGCGCGGATTGAAACGTCTATCTATCCAGGCGCTACAGAAATTTGTGGGTCGCTCCCTCAGGGGAGCGCGGATTGAAACAACAAAATCGGATAAAAAACCGACCAGATCATTAGTCGCTCCCTCAGGGGAGCGCGGATTGAAACATGATGGTTCGGCGGGGTAAATAAAATGGAAATCGTCGCTCCCTCAGGGGAGCGCGGATTGAAACTGACTGTTTATCTCCTTACACTAATTTATATATGTCGCTCCCTCAGGGGAGCGCGGATTGAAACCAAGTCTGGGCAAATCTGTAGAACGTCTCAGGTAGTCGCTCCCTCAGGGGAGCGCGGATTGAAACGTAAAGATTTAGACTTGTTATTATGCATGAATCTGTCGCTCCCTCAGGGGAGCGCGGATTGAAACTTTCTGGGAAAGGCGGAACCGAAACTATACGCCTGTCGCTCCCTCAGGGGAGCGCGGATTGAAACCTATAAAACAAGTTCAGCTATAAAAACAGACTTAGTCGCTCCCTCAGGGGAGCGCGGATTGAAACATCTTATCGTAAATCCTCAAAGAACAAGAACCACGTCGCTCCCTCAGGGGAGCGCGGATTGAAACTTTTGCAACAGCACTCCTCAACGGCGGTGAAGATGTCGCTCCCTCAGGGGAGCGCGGATTGAAACTGCCATGCGTGATCAACGGCTGCGTGATGCCCAACGTCGCTCCCTCAGGGGAGCGCGGATTGAAACATTGTAATAAACCGAATTTGCCATGACCGTCACATGTCGCTCCCTCAGGGGAGCGCGGATTGAAACAGCAATCAACCTGCGGGATCTCGCTTTATCTTTGGTCGCTCCCTCAGGGGAGCGCGGATTGAAACCCGTGTCCTGGCAAAATCCAGGGCCGGGTTTGGAGTCGCTCCCTCAGGGGAGCGCGGATTGAAACAAGTTGGCTCTGGCTCTGGGCATGTCGGTACGAGGTCGCTCCCTCAGGGGAGCGCGGATTGAAACAATGGGTATAACTCTGAATGAAAAATCTTTTGCGTCGCTCCCTCAGGGGAGCGCGGATTGAAACTGGATCAGAATACCGGAAAATTGACCGAAGAGGAAAGTCGCTCCCTCAGGGGAGCGCGGATTGAAACCAAGAGGTAATATGGAGTATTGGCTAAAGAACCGTCGCTCCCTCAGGGGAGCGCGGATTGAAACTCACATGGCGGAACAGAATAACAATCATCACCCTGTCGCTCCCTCAGGGGAGCGCGGATTGAAACCTGGTCGGGTGGAACCGCTCCCTGGCGTATTTTGTCGCTCCCTCAGGGGAGCGCGGATTGAAACGCAGCGGGTGGTTATGGCAAGGGTTACGGCGTCGGTCGCTCCCTCAGGGGAGCGCGGATTGAAACCACCAGGGGCAGGCGGTGGTGAAGCGAACACTGTGGTCGCTCCCTCAGGGGAGCGCGGATTGAAACAGGCCAATTGATGCGCTCATTGCCTCTGAAAATGAGTCGCTCCCTCAGGGGAGCGCGGATTGAAACTTGCCTACAGATGGGGCAAGAAAGACGAGGAAATAGTCGCTCCCTCAGGGGAGCGCGGATTGAAACTTACGCCCTGCTCTCCAGGATAACGCGGACAAGGGTCGCTCCCTCAGGGGAGCGCGGATTGAAACACATGAGAATAGGGCAGAGGTATTTTGATCACGTGTCGCTCCCTCAGGGGAGCGCGGATTGAAACTCCGTTACTTTGATTACAGACAGCTATATCATGCCGTCGCTCCCTCAGGGGAGCGCGGATTGAAACCCGGAAGAGGTTGCAATTACTCCAGATGAAAATCAAGTCGCTCCCTCAGGGGAGCGCGGATTGAAACATTTTACATTTTAACGAAGTTCCTATTGTTCAGGTGTCGCTCCCTCAGGGGAGCGCGGATTGAAACAGGATGAACTCCTTGATTTGGAGTTAAGGGGTGGTCGCTCCCTCAGGGGAGCGCGGATTGAAACACAAACAGGTCGTAAAAGAAGCCATCAATATGCGGTCGCTCCCTCAGGGGAGCGCGGATTGAAACATGATCCAACAACTCAACGTTGGGAACCGGCTGCAGTCGCTCCCTCAGGGGAGCGCGGATTGAAACAATTTGTAAACCCAAATCCTGACGCATTTGGCATGTCGCTCCCTCAGGGGAGCGCGGATTGAAACTTTTTGAGTAACAGGTGTCTTATTTCATATATTGGTCGCTCCCTCAGGGGAGCGCGGATTGAAACAAAAGCAGAAGACCTTTTAGAATTGGTAGATAATAGTCGCTCCCTCAGGGGAGCGCGGATTGAAACCAGTGATAGAAGCCGCGTCCGTCAGCGTTGATGGTGTCGCTCCCTCAGGGGAGCGCGGATTGAAACTCAGGATTGTGAATTAAAAAGCCTGTTGCCGCTTCTCCGGCAACAGGCTTGAGAGTGTTGTAAAACTTTCGAGCTACTTCGCAATGGCCTTACTTTCCAGCCATCATCGCGGCGATATCTTCCTCAACGGTGCCGATGGGTTTGATATCGAAATTTTCCACCAACACATTGAGTACATTCGGGGAAACAAAGGCTGGCAGGGTTGGTCCAAGGCGGATGCCTTTCACGCCCAGGTACAGCAGGGCCAGCAGTACGGCCACAGCTTTTTGCTCGTACCATCCAAGATCAAAAGAGATGGGTAACTCGTTAATATCATCAAGCTCAAACACTTCTTTCAGTTTAAGGGCAATAACAGCCAGAGAGTAACTATCGTTGCATTGACCGGCATCAAGCACCCTTGGTATGCCACCGATGTCGCCAAGGTTAAGTTTGTTGTAGCGGTACTTGGCACAACCAGCAGTCAGAATAACAGCATCCTGAGGGAGATTCTCCGCCACTTCAGTAAAGTAATTCCGTCCTTTCTGGCGGCCATCGCATCCTCCCATGACGATGAAGCGCTTGATAGCACCAGATTTCACGGCGTCCACCACCTTATCTGCAAGCGCAAGCACCTGATCGTGGGCAAAACCTCCAACAATAGAGCCAGTCTCAATTTCCTGTGGCGGCTTGCAGCCTTTGGCCTGCTCAATAATTGCTGAAAAGTCCTTGGGATTACCGTTTTCACGCTCTGGAATGTGGGTTACTCCCGGGTAACCTGCCATGGCCGTGGTGTATATCCGATCCTTGTACGTGTTGGACTTTTTCATCGGGACAATACAGTTGGTGGTCATCAGGATAGGGCCATTGAACGATTCAAAATCCTCGTTCTGGTGCCACCAGGAGCTCCCGTAATTGCCCTTGAGGTTATCGTACTTCTTAAACGCCGGGTAATACTGGGCTGGTAACATTTCACCATGGGTGTATACATCCACGCCAGTCCCTTGGGTTTGAATGAGAAGCTCTTCCATATCCTTGAGATCGTGACCGCTGATAAGGATACCAGGCTTGTCGCCAACACCTAAGTCAACTTCAGTGATCTCTGGATTTCCGTAGGCCGATGTGTTTGCGCTATCAAGGGCAGCCATGGTGGTAACTGCGCACTCTCCCGCTTTCAGCACCATTGCTACCATCTCATCGACACTCAGATCTTCGGTGGTTGAGGCCAGAGCTTCGATAACAAAGTCGTAGATTTCTTCCTTTTCAACTCCAAGCACAGCAGCATGCTCTGCATAGGCACCAATTCCTTTGAGTCCGAGGATCAGTAACTCGCGCAGTGAGCGAACATCTTCATTCTCTGTTGCCAGAACGCCCACAGTTTTCGCTTTCTCTTGAAACACAGAGGTATCGCCGGAAAACCAGAGTGCAGAATGGTGAAGTTGCTCAGCAGCACTTGACTCTTCATCGCCATTACCAAGAAAACTCGACAACTTAGCCTTGATTGATGTTTTTTCTGCTGATGGGTTCATGCCATCAAACTGTTCCTTGAGCCGGCTTTTAATCACCTGGGAACGTTGAATCCATGATTCCAGGCTGGTATCATCAAAGTTAGCGTTGGTAATGGTGGTGAACAGTCCCTGAACCAGAAACAGACCCACAGACATATCAACGGCCTCCCCTGCCTCTTTGAGGCTTTTTGCAAGCACCGCGATGCCCTTCATATCGTAAATTAGCAGGTCCTGAAGATTTGCAGTGGATGCTTCTTTGCCGCACATGCCTTTAATTGTGCAGCCCGTACCTTTTGCAGCCTCCTGGCATTGAAAACAAAACATACTCATATCAAACTCCTTATTTGTAGAGTTGGGTGTTACTCATTTCAACGTTGTGTTCCAGGGCTGGGATGAGTTAGCTTCCCTGCCCTGTTGTTTCGTCCTACTCTACACACTGTGTTTTTTTCCCCCTTGACATAGGTCAATTTTTTCTAAATGAAGAGAATTTTTTTTAAGAGTGCATATCTTTAAAAACTGGCAAGACGCTCAACAAAAAAACCGTTTATTGACCTGTATCAATTCCAATTCCTCAAATCCGACTATAGTGGGATCATTCCTGAACAGGATAAGTAACAAACTTTTAAGCAACTGGAGTAAACGATGGCCCAATATTTCCTTGCAACCGACACCCTGCATGCGATTACCGAACGTTACCCAGAGACCCTCGCAGTCTTTGTAGGTAATGGTTTTCCGCAGATGGAGGATGCAGCACAACGTGAGCAGTTTGGTAAAAGGATAAGCCTGGACGCTGCCCTGAAGATGAAAAACCTGAATCAGGACACCTTTGTTGCTCTGCTCAACGAAGTCATTACCACTGAGCGCAACAGTTCGGACGCTACCCTGGCAGCACCTAAAAAAAAGAATGAGCACGGCCTCAACGTGGTGGGTCTGCTGCCCTGTCCGGTTCGGATTCCTTTACTGGAACAATACAACGCATTTGCCGAAGAATCGGGCTTAAGCGGGGTGAACACTGAGCTGAAAGCTGCCAGCGTGGGGACCCAGTGGGTTGAGGAAAACCTGGAGAATGTTACCGATGCTGATGAGCTTCCCGATCTTTTTATGTCAGCCGGGTTTGACCTTTTTTTTGACCTGAAAAAAATCGGGAGGTTCCGCAAGCAGGGCGTATTTAGCGATCTGGTAAAATATGATGGCGAGAATCCTCTGTTTGCAGGGCGTAACCTGAAGGATCCATCGGGAAATTACTCTATTTTCTCTGTTGTTCCCGCTGTTTTTCTGGTTAATACCGCTGAACTCAATGGCCGGGAGATGCCACGTTCCTGGAAAGAGCTGCTTGAACCGGAGTGGGAACAATCGGTGTCATTGCCTGTGGGTGATTTTGACCTGTTCAATGCCATTCTTTTGAATATCCACGATCTTTATGGCGACGAGGGTGTGGAAAAGCTTGGGCGCTCCATGTTGCTTGCCCAGCATCCAGCTCAGATGATTAAAAGTAACCGGCTGAAGCAGAAGCGGCCAGCCGTAACCATTATGCCCTATTTCTTCACCAAAACCGCCAAGCAGGGCGGCACCATGGAAGCGGTCTGGCCCGAGGATGGTGCAATCATCAGCCCGATCTTTATGCTTGCCAAGAAGGAACGTGCAGCAGAGCTGCAGCCCGTGGTTGACTTTTTTGCCTCCAGGCAGGTTGGCGAAACACTTTCCCACCAGGGGCTTTTTCCCTCGCTCCATCCTGAGGTAGACAACAATTTGCCTGATGATGCCCCCATGCTGTGGCTGGGTTGGGATACAATTCTGAACACTGATCTGTCAGCTGAAATTGCCAGGTGTGAGGAGTTGTTCAACAAGTCCGTGGGAGAAGGGACAATATGAACCTGGTAACCGTATCTGGCCCACCTTCATCGGGCAAAACAGCGATCATTGTAAAAACCGCTGAGACACTCATGAAAAAAGGCGTGAATGTGGGCGTGGTCAAATTCGACTGCTTGTCCACCGACGATAATCTGCTCTATGAGAAGGCAGGTATCCCGGTGCGCAAGGGAATATCTGGTGCTCTATGCCCGGACCATTACTTTGTCTCCAACATCGAAGAAGTTGCCCAGTGGGGGCTGAAAGAAGGGTTTGATCTGCTGGTCAGTGAATCAGCAGGGCTGTGTAACCGCTGCTCCCCTTACATCAAAGAGATTGGAGCAGTCTGCGTTATCGACAACCTCAGCGGGATTAACACACCAAAAAAAATCGGCCCAATGCTCAAAAGCGCCGACGTCGTGGTGATCACCAAGGGTGATATTGTGTCCCAGGCTGAACGTGAAGTGTTTGCCAGCCGGGTGCACTCGGTGAATCCCAAGGCCACCATCATGCATGTTAATGGGCTTACCGGCCAGGGTGCGTATGAACTGGGTACCTTGATCTACAACGAAAAAAAGCTGGTGGACACCGTAAAAGGCCGCGAACTCCGTTTTCCCATGCCATCTGCTCTCTGCTCCTACTGCCTGGGTGAAACCCGGATTGGTGATGAATACCAGATGGGCAATGTGCGGAAAATCAACCTGGAAAAATCATCATCTTAGGAAAGCACTGTGAGCCAGATACACAATGAAATTAACACCCTGAGTCTGACGAGCCTGTTTGGACGCTACCCATTCCTGAACGGCTACCTTGCCGATCAGGGCCTTGAGCTGACCGGTACAGAAACAGAGCCCCTCCCTGCCCTGCTGGCGGCCCTGGATATTGATGAGGTTGAAGATAAGGCTCTTAACGCAGAGACCATTATTGCAGGTACCATCAGCTACATTGAGCAAATGCTCCAGTTTCTTGACGGTGGAGAGGAACGGACGGTCTCCGAGATAACGCTTTATCCGGGGACAGATAAGAACGGTGCAGCTGAGCAGTTTGAGGAACTCACCATCGGGCGCGGCGAAATCGTGAGTATTGTTGGCCCTACCGGGTCAGGCAAAAGCCGATTGCTGGCAGATATAGAATGGATGGCCCAGGAAGACACCCCCACCAACAGGAAGCTGCTGGTCAACGGAGAGGTACCTGACCCGAAATGGCGTTTTAGTTCATCTGATAAGCTGGTGGCCCAACTCTCCCAAAACATGAATTTTGTTATGGATCTGAGTGTGGAGGAGTTTCTCCGGCTTCATGCAGACAGCCGCATGGTGAACAACGCTGAAGAGGTTGTCCGAACCATTATTGCTGAGGCTAACGCACTTGCCGGGGAACAATTCGCCCCTGATACGGCCATTACCTCGCTTTCCGGGGGCCAATCAAGAGCACTGATGATAGCAGATACGGCCATCCTCAGCCGCTCGCCCATCGTCCTTATCGATGAGATTGAAAATGCCGGGATCGACCGTAAGAAGGCGCTGGCCCTGCTACTCAAAGAGGACAAGATTGTACTCATGGCCACCCATGACCCTATGCTGGCGCTCATGGGCGATCGTCGCATCGTGATCAAGAACGGTGGTATTCATAAGGTTATGGAGACCAATGATCAGGAGCGAGCCATTTTAGCCGACATAGAAGCCCTGGACTTCAAGGTGCAGTCCATGCGCCAAATGCTGCGCCAGGGGAAATCATTAGCACATTTTGCATTTTAAAAAGAAAGAGTAGAGGAGCATAACAATGCACGATGGATGTGGCGGAAGTTTTGGAAACGGACAGGAAATAGTTGATAAGGTACGGATGATGGGTTTTGCAGAGCAGCCCACCCCGGTACCACTGGCAGTAACCTGCGCCAACTGCAACAATCCTTTTGAGATGGCAACCTTTGAAGCAGCGTGCCCGAGTTGCGGCTGCGTACACGGCGTTACCCCATGCCACGCCTTTGATCCGGCCAATGTCGCGTCAGCCGGCGTAGGATACTAAACTCAACAAAACAACAGGAGCAAAAAATGAAGGTTTTCAATCTTGACGAAACCAATGAATTTTCCCCAGGAGTAATGAAGCGTTTTTTCCTGGTTCAGGACTCACCATCTTTCAAGATCATCAACTTCAATCTGGATGAAAATGTCACCTTCCCAGTTCATTCCCATGATCTGGATGGGGAACTCTCCATTCAGGTGCTGGAAGGCGAGGGATTTTTTCTGGGTGAGGGAGAGACAACCATTCCAGCAAAGACCGGAGATATCCTGGTCTCACAGATACGCGAGCCCCATGGTGTCCGCTCCACAACCAGGATGCGAATTTTGGTCACCATAGCTCCACCAATTTGATCAGGTGATAGTGCTAACCACCATATCGGGGCCGTCAATGCGCTCTTGATGGCCACCAGCCTGGTGGCCATCACCCCAATGATCATCCCCAACAGCATGTCTTTTCACATGAACAGCCCGCAACCTCTTGTTTTAATTACATTTGATTCTGCGCCCGACCAATGAGCTGATCATTCATTTGGCGCAATCTGTCATCACCACCTGCCATGCTTTTGGATTTCAGACAGAACTGGATCACCTGTGAATACTGTTGCCGGGCAAATTTCACTTTTGCCAGCTGATACCAATAATAACTGTTTTTCGGTTCTATCCTCAGCGCTCTTTCCAGCAACTGTTCAGCTCTGGCGTAATTACCTGCGGATGACGCGGTACTGGCGCTACGGTAAAGGGAAGCTGCCTTACCTAACACCGGTTTATACGGTCCGGCCATGGGGAGAGGAGGTCTTTCAGGGGTGGCAAGAGGAGGTGGAGGAGTGGTTGGCCTGCTCCTCTCAGGATAATCCATGGGAGCACAGCCAGCGAGGAATAAGGCTAAACTAGAGATCGCTGCCAGGCCGTTAAGAAATCTGTAAGGGGGGCTTTTGTACTCGCTCATCTGAATATACCTTTGATTGTTTCAAAAAAACTCTCTGCTTCTTTTTCAATTTCCTCAAAATAGTGTCCCATTCTCTTCTCCACTTTGGTCTCGGTACCGGGCAAGAAGGGCAAGGAAGTGCTTTCCGAACGCCAACTCGCAACAGGTTCCAGGGTGTCTTGATTGATTGAACTCCAAACAATCCCTGATGGCACTGGTGACTGCCCTCCATCATGGTTCAATGCATTCATGATTTTCCCCCACACCTGCAAAGCACCGGAAGCTCCGGTAAGCGAAGTGGGGCTATTGTCATCCTTTCCCATCCACACAACCACCAGATGATTTTGGGAATATCCGGCAAACCAGGAATCCCGATTCTCGTTTGAAGTCCCGGTCTTCCCGGCAAAGCCAGCACGAGAAGAGAAAGGATACCTGGAAGCGGTCCCTTCGCTTATCACTCGTTCAAGTCCATGATTCAGGAGATACATAAGTTGAGGCGAAAACCGCTGCTCCACCTCAAGACCGTATCGTGAGAGCAGGGTATCATCGTGCAGCATAACGCTTCCAATCGAACGCAGGGGTAAATAAAACCCTCCAGAAGCAATGGTCTGATACATCTGACTCACCTGGAAAGGAGACATTTCTACAGCTCCAAGCAGCAAAGAAGGAAAGGGTTGAAGCGGCGTAGTACAGCCAAGCGTCTGCAGAACCTTGATCACCTCTTCCAACCCGATATCCATTCCCAGCCTCACCGTGGCCAGATTAAACGAATGTGCCAGAGCCTGGTACAACGCAACTCGACCATGCTCCCGTTTATCATAGTTCTGTGGAGACCAGATGCCGGTTTGCGTTTGTATCTGCATTGCAGTGTCCAGTATGGGACTTGCCAAAGTGTATCCTTGAGCGAGCCCTGCCAGATATACAGCCGGCTTCACCAGCGACCCAATGGGACGTTCCGCATCAAGAGCACGGTTAAATCCAGTGTCAAGAGGGTGCACACTGCCAGCTATGCCTTCCACTTCACCAGTTTCTCTGCTGGTAACAACCACAGCCCCCTGGAGTTGCTTATGTCCGGTCGCTTGTTCAAGGCCAGCAAGAGTTTTTTCCAGGTTTTGTTCGATGATAAATTGTATCTGTGGGTTCAGACTGGTGAGGATTTTCAAACCATTGGTCTGGAGATCCTCTTCACGGTACTCGTTACTCAGTTGCCGTTTGACCAGCTCCAGAAAGGCTGGAAACCGATTATACCCGTTCTTTTGGGGTGTTGTGTTGGTCAGTGCCTCCCTAATGGCCACAGCATGTATCTCTTCTGAAATAACCCCGTCTTCAAGCATAAGACGAAGTACGATATCTCTACGCTGCAAACATTTTTGGGGATATCTGCGTGGATCGTACGCTGATGGGCCTTTGACCATCCCGATCAGCGTTGCCAGTTGTGCAACAGAAAGCTCCTCCAGGTTGCGCCGAAAATAGAACTGGGCCGCAAGTCCAAAACCATGAATGGCTCGGTTTCCGTCCTGACCGAGAAACACCTCGTTGATGTACGCTGTAAAAATGTCCTCTTTGGAGTAATGCCGCTCCAATATAATGGCCATGACCGCCTCTTTGGCCTTTCGGGACAAGGAACGTTCGGCATTGAGGAAAAAATTCTTTACCAGTTGCTGGGTCAGGGTAGAACCGCCCTGGACAGTCCTCCCAGCCATAAGGTTAACGCCCATGGCACGGATGATTCCAAAAGGTGAGATACCGAAGTGGGAGTCAAATTTTTTATCTTCAACCGCTATCAGCCCTCTGCGGAGCAACTCTGGAATTTCATCAGGAGCAAGCACCAGCCGGTCTTCATGGATGGTGGGATGAAAACTGCCAATCCTTGCCGGGTCAAGACGCACAAAATCTATGGTCTCGCCCGTGGTTGTTGCTGTGATGGCTGCTATCTGACCGCGATTAAAGCTGATGGACACATGATGAGCAGGCTCAATCCCGTCAGGAAAATGAAACTCACGGGTTGCAAGCTCCACCTGATTGTTTGTCCGAAAATATGCTCCAGACGCTGTCAGCGGGGTCTCTTTTCTATACCCTGCAAGCTGGAGTTCTTTTTCCAGTAACTCTGGTGTGAGAGCAAGACCTGGATAAAGCTCCAGCGGTCGGGCATAGACAATCGCCGGGATTTCCCATTTTTTGCCATCGAATTTATGCTGGATTTCCTCACTTATATCATGAATGCCTTGCATTGCTACCGGCGCGACAACAGCACCAGCGACCAGCAGCAAGATTACCATTATAGTGCGAAATACATATTTTAGTTTCATTCAATTGGTGTGTGACATCAACGGGTTATACCGTTTTATTTGTAATTACTTCTGAATCCATGAGCGTTCAAAAACATGCAGAACAAGGCGGTGACGTAATTGATTATTCAGCGAGTATATCAATACGTTACCAACGCAGTAGCTGTACTGTTTTTGGACGCCCCGCAGGACGGTTGAGTGAGCCTGCGATACGGCCTGAGGCAAAAAACAGGCAAGGAGTTCGATTTTTGCATCACTTGCTCTTTTTCTATTCCTCAATCTTTGACAGTTCACACATCTTAGCCATTTTTCAGCAGGTGCGTCAACTCTCTACTCTTGAACAGCATATCTCATCTGAACATACTGAAACAGCATGAAAAACGACAGGGGAGGTTGATAAAAAAGACAAAACAAGATATAGACAAATTAAAACTTGGAGTTTTAATTTGTCTATGATAAAAAGAAGAGTCGAAAACGAGCTGAAAAAAACAGCCAAAGAATATCCGGTTGTAACCATTGTCGGTCCTCGGCAATCTGGAAAGACCACTTTGGCCAGGAGCTTTTTCAGCGATCACACCTATGTTAATCTTGAGAATCCTGAGCTGCGTAGCCTTGCTCAGGAAGATCCCAAAACCTTTCTCCTCCGCTATCCGGTACCGGTCATCTTCGACGAAATTCAAAATGTTCCAGAACTTTTGTCCTGGATTCAAGTTGCTGTTGACGAAAATCCCGATATGGCAGGAGGATATATTGTAACCGGTAGCCACCAGCTCCAATTACGGGAAGCTCTTCCCCTGTCCCTGTCTGGTCGTACAGGTCTTTTAGACCGTTTCCCTTTTTCTTTGGCTGAGCTGGGTGAGGAATAGACGAAAAATGACAGAGTAAGCTTGCATCACAGCAGTTGCGACGTTCACTCCTGTAGCATTGCGGGTAGAGCCACTCGGGCAACCGGTGGCTCTACCCGGAAGATCGTTTTCTCGCTTAGTGTAACCAATCACGGGGGCTATACTTCAGCGTTATTCTTTACTTCTGACGTGTAACTGGGCACGGGTGCAACAGCATTATGCAAGCACTCTTTTGCCCAGGTAAGCGAACGAGGTGAAACTCCGTGTACAAGAGTATGCAGGAAAGAGTGATCGTGCAAAGATGAAGTGCCCGTGATCAGTTACCGCTTAGTATCTTCCAGCACTCCCTAGAACATTCTCGTTCTTATCCTTAATCATTGCAATCAGCTCATCCCGGGCAGGTCCCAAATACTTACGCGGATCAAATTCACCCGGCTTCTCAGTAAAAATCTTACGAATGATAGCGGTCATGGCAAGTCGCCCGTCACTATCAATATTAATCTTGCACACAGCAGACCCTGTTGCCCTTCGCAGCTGCTCTGCAGGGATACCAACAGCACTATCCATGGCTCCACCATACTGATTGATCATGGCAACATGCTCAGGGGTAACTGAAGAGGCACCATGGAGCACGATGGGGTAGCCAGGAAGCTGTTTTTCAATTTCTTCCAGGATATCAAAGCGCAGTTCAGGAACCGGCTCCCCCGGTTTAAGCTTAAACTTATATGCGCCATGTGAGGTTCCGATGGAGATCGCAAGACTGTCTGCACCAGAGCGCTCCACAAATTCAACCACCTCTTTGGGCTGGGTGTAGCTGCTTACCTCGTGGGACACCTCATCCTCAATCCCGGCCAACACACCAAGCTCGCCTTCCACGGTTACGTCCCGCTCATGGGCATATTTAACCACCTCTGCCGTCATTGCAATGTTCTCATCAAAAGGCAGGTGAGAACCATCAAGCATGATGGAGGAAAAACCAGCATCAATACAATCCTTGGCAAGCTCAAAGCTGTTCCCATGATCCAAATGCAGGGCAATGGGAATCTGGCTGCCCATATCTCTTACCATGGCTACCGCACCTTGAACCATGTAGGGGAGAAAAACAGGGTTGGCATACTTTCTGGCGCTGCCTGAAACCTGCAGAATTAATGGTGAGCCGGACTCGGCACAACCAGTAACAATGGCCTGGAGCTGCTCCATATTATTGAAATTATAGGCTGGAACCGCATATTTGCCTTCCATGGCCTTGGCAAACATTTCCTTGGTATTGACTAAACCAAGTTCCCGATACTCAAATGTTTTTTGCATGACACGCTCCTGTATTCAAAAGAAAGTGAACTGGATACCACTTCTGTAACTGATCTATTTTTTGTACCTCTTGGGCGTAAATAAAAAACGTTCCTCCCGCCGTAAGCGAGTGCTGCTCAGCAGTTACTTTTGTCTAGTGTAAACCCTCTTGGTGTAAGAGGAAAGAAGAATTATGGTGAAGAAGCGAAAAGATACGAGGTATTTGTTTGCGAGTCTGGTAACTTGTGGTATGAAATGCCTTTACGGTTATTGTTTGAGGAGAGCATATTTCTAACCGTTTTCATGCACATCACTTGAGCTGTTTCCTCCTTTTTTGGTGGGTCGCATGATCCCAAGTTAAGAGTGAAAAGTATTATAAGCAGATAAATGGACGCAGTGAGGAGTATTATGACAGGAAAAAATAAAATGCTGCAGGCGCTGAAGAATAACGGCGTCAAATATATTTTCGGCTACATCGGCGGTGCCATCATGCCGATTTTCGACGAGATGGACAAGATGGGCACCTTCACTTTTGTCATGTCCCGGAATGAGCAGGGTGCGACCTTCATGGCCCAGGGGCTTTCCCGGGCCTCCTTATCCACAGCTACCCCGCAGGTCGGGGTGTGCATGGCGACCTCTGGCCCAGGAGCCATGAACCTTACCACAGGTATTGCCGATGCCTATATGGATTCCATCCCGGTCATAGCAGTTACCGGTCAGGTGGCAACCGGCGTGATCGCGACTGATGCCTTCCAGGAAAGTGACGTAGTGGGTGTCATGATGCCCATATCCAAGCAGACCTACATGCCCCTTACTCCTGATGATGTGGAGCACACCGTACACGAGGCCTTTTATGTGGCCACCACTGGCCGCGGTGGCCCTGTTCTCATTGATATCCCAAAAAATGTTCAGGATGCCCCGGTATCGGAAGAGTATCACTTTGATGCCAACACGTTTTATCCTGATCTGCCAGGCTTTAACTTCCATCCCGTTCCTGAGCGGGATGTGATCCAGCGGGCCATGTCCATGATCAACCGCAGCTCCCGTCCGGTAATGTTTTGTGGTCACGGGGTTATTGCAAGCAATGCAGGCAAATTGCTCCAGCAGTTTGCAGAAAAGGTCAACATCCCCATTGCCTTCACCCTCCACGGCCTGTCTGCTGTTCCTGCTGATCACCCATTGAGCCTGGGCATGATGGGGATGCACGGTACAGTTGAAGCTAATCGGGCTATCATGGAGGCAGACTTGCTGATCTCCTTTGGGATGCGTTTTGATGACCGGGTAACGGGTAAGCTCGCCGAGTACGCTCAGAACGCAGATGTTATCCATGTGGAGATTGACCCTTCAGAGATTGACAAAAACGTTCCCACCACCGTGGCCATCAATGCAGACGTGGGCGAGACCTTAAAGGTGCTGCTGGCAGATCCAATGTTGACCTGTAAGCCACGTACGCGTTGGCTTGAAACCATAGAAAGCTATAGAAAAATCATGGCTGCAGACCTGCAGGAAGAAATTGCATCCTGTGTGGGTGACGGTGGCAAGATATTGATGAAATCTGTGGTGCACCAGCTTTCCGAACTTACACAAGGGAAGGACCTGATTGTGCCCGATGTGGGACAGCACCAGATGATGGCTGCCCGCTTCTACAACTTCCAGACCCGGAACAGCTGGTTTGCTTCCGGTGGAGCCGGCACCATGGGTTCCTCGCTTCCCATGGCCATTGGGGTTAAGCTGGCACGGCCCGATGAGCGGGTCTGGTCCATCAGCGGTGATGGAGGGTTCCAGATGAATATGCAGGAGCTGGGGACCATCATGGAACAACAGATTGATCTCAAAATCATCATATTAAATAATGGCTATCTGGGCATGGTGCGCCAGTGGCAAACCCTCTTTTATGACGGCAGATATGCCGGTACCCCAATGCAGAGCCCCAACTTTGGGATCATTGCCCAAGGGTATAGTATTCCATATCGTAAGGTGGAAATCCCCGATGACATTACTCCAGCACTCACAGAGGCCATGGAACATCCGGGACCGTTCATCCTTGAGTTCATCTGTGATCCGGCAGAGGTTATCCTTCCCATGATTCCTTCTGGTGGAGGCTTTGGGGATATGATCGTTAAACGGCCGGGACAGGACGTTTCAGCAACCAATGAAGCACAAGGAGAAGAGTAATGAAGCGACGTGCAATACTTTCCTTTATGTTGGATCGGCCAGGCGTGCTCAATAAGGTATCGTTGCTGATTCGTAAAAAGATGTACAATGTGGATACCTTGACCGTGTGCAGCTCCCGAGTACCAGGCATCAGCCGCATGACCATCACCTTGCGGGAGGATGATCAGGCCAAGGTAACCCAGATCATTAAGCAGTTGGAAAAATTCACCGAGGTGATCTCTGCCAAAGAGCTGGATACCGACCATAGCTACTGGCGTGAGGTTGCTATCATTAAGCTTGAGGTGGAAAGCAGCAGACTGGAAACTCTGAAAGACCAGTACAACTTTGAGGTGCTGGAACAAAAGAGCGAGGACAATTGCATCCTCCAGGTTGCGGGCTCAACCAGCCAGATCGACAACTTCCTTAATGAAATAGGCAGAGAGTACTTGATCGAAATCGCCCGTACCGGGGTTACGGCTATGGAAAAATAGTAACTGATCGCGGGTGCTTCATCTTTGCACGATCACTCTTTTCCGTACACTCTTGTACACGGAGTCTCACTTCGTTCGCTTACTTACCTGCTCAAAAGAGTGCTTGCGCAAATCTAACGCACCCGAGACCAGTTACAGGTCAGAAAGTAAAGAATAACGCTGAAGCATAGTCCCGTGATTGGTTACGGAAGAATTGCACTAGCTTTTACACCAAATTAAACAAAGAAGTCCTCTCGCTCTACTCATTGCCACGTAGTGGTTGGTTTTCTCTATTTGCCCTTGAAAACCTACAGGCTCATCAAGGTCAACTACGATTATCACTTCATTTTCCAGCCCTTTAAAGTTCTTTATTTCAGAAAAACTTATTCCTTCAACGGGAAAAGATCGGATGGAAAAATCATCGAGTCTAATAATTCTTCTTTTTATTTCTCCGGGGAGGGCTGAAACTGAAGAATCTTCGTAAGTAAATGGGGAGAGTATAGTTATTGATTCGACAGGAACTCCATTGTCAAATAAATGTATAATTTGATGCTCTAATGTTTCAACCTTGTTATATGATGTAACACTATACTCGACTATATTAGGACCAATTCCTGTACCATTTACCCCCATATCCATAAGGAGAGCATCATGAATCTTATCTATAATATTTTTGGTGTTTCTGCAATTTATTGTCAGTGGAATGTTAACAGGGGTATAACTACATAAACATGTCATTATTTCCTTTGACTGAGTAGCACTTGATCCGGGCAACAGGCCTGTCTGATTATTTATATCATGAAAAATATACCATTCGCCCCCCCTCAACCCTCCCCATAGCATTGAATCCAGGACATTAATATCCTTATGATTAAATAAATCCTGTCCTTCATCAACAATTAAAATATCGTATTTCTCTATACCTGCACGTTGCTTGTCAATAACAGCACTGTCTATAGTAGACAGGACAACATATTCACTCTTCATCCTGGATTCCAGATAACGCCTGAGCCAATTGGATTTACAGACAAAAACCACATGTGTATGTTCATCGCCCATCCGCCTTGCAAGCTCGATAGCCAGAAAGGTTTTTCCTGTACCGGCTCCACCCGAGCACAAAACTCGTTTATTGGCAGCAGCGATATCCAAATATCTGTATTGGTCCTCAGTCAACTGAAGAGCACAATCATTCAGCTTATCAAGAACGGCATTTACCGGTTCAATGACTTCAAAGTCCGGTCGTAAAAAACGCTTTAAGGCTAAAATATCAATTGCTTGCAATTCACATGAATTTGCCGGTTTAGATTGCCAGTAATAAAAAAAACGGTTCAACCATCGTTCAAAGGTTTTGATATTGTTGCAGTCGCATATTGTCTGTCGATCCCACTCTGGACTGTTCTGATGCCACTCCACATCAGGAAAAACCACCCCAAAGCCCACAGGAATCCTCGCCTGGGAAAACTCTCCAGATTGTTGAATAGCTTTGCGTATGGCATGCAATGCAGTTTCAGCCTGCCGAAAAGGGTCCTGAATTCGATCTATTTCTTGATACTTGTTGACCGTGTACCAGACCCCGTTTGTACGCCTGATGCCTCCTCCTTTTATCTCGAGAACAAAAAGACCAAATTTAGTGACCAGAACGAAATCGACTTCACCAAACCGTTTGGTTGCGTGGTTGGTCAGGTTCAAAGAATGGAATGCCAGATATGACGAATCATGGACAAATGATTCCCTGAGTTTATCGAAAACACGTAATTCTGCTCGACTTTTTGTAGGGTATGGCTTTGAGGGTATAAGTTGCATCTACACTGACTTATATTTTTTTACGATGGTTTCATAGTCGTTTTCATCTATTGCAATTTTTGACATAGACTTGAAATATTCAGACTCTTTGATGTCAATGTCTGGTAAGATGACACCTTCATAGGTACTTTTTCCTTTATCATTAACAAACTGCTTATTGGGCATTGTTGTTTGAAAACAATTCTTAATCGAATATTTCTTACTGAACCATTGTATAAAGCCGTACCAGTTAGCTTTTTTACTTTTCGGATTAACCATATCCGTAACAGTAAGAGGGATCGGTGTTGTTTTGAATGTTAATCCAGAGTTGTCATTATTGTGCGTATATTGAGCCATCAAGATCGATATGCATTCATGTATTCCTTTATATTGACGTATGGTTAAAGGAATTTTATAATATTTACTTCTCGTCCCGAAAAGCATTGCGGCAATGATGTAATCATCTTCATCAAATACATCCAGCTCAGCTATGTCTGTTTCAATCACCCCTGCAACGTCTTCTCTATGGGTCAACAGTAATAAAGCTTTTTCCAATTTTGAACTCGACTCGGCAAAAAGTGTTGATGCTTTTGCATCAGTGGTATTATGATAAAAACTAGATATTCGCTCAGAGAGTTCTTTTGCTCTTATTCTTTCGTTGGATCTGTTAAAGGACTCTTCAGCTTGCAAAAAATCAATTACAGCAGAGATACATTCCCTGCTTTCTTGATTTACCAGGATTTCCAATACGTTAAACAGTATTAACATCTGAGGACTGCTACTTTCCCTGAGGTTTTCCTGGTGAAAAAAATAGTTGGTGAGACCTTGTATCAGCGGGGTTTCTATATCGCTTAATTTTTCCATTTTGGTGCAATCAGAAAAAACCTTCGTTGTTGTAACGCCATTTTTACCAATATAAAATAACGTTGCTAAGAGACCGCCAAGCGAATAAATTCTGCTATAGTTTATTGTATTTCTCTTTGGAATTTTTTGCTCAGAATCACTACTTCCCTCGTTATTAGCGGGTTTATTACCAACGCTTTGTTGAGAGTTCTTTTTTAAAAATTTTTTATCTGGCTTGTTTGCAGCAATGAGTTTAAGCATCCCCTGCGGTGTATCCCCATAACATTTGACATCATCTTCAAACGTTTTTTTGGCTACAGGAGAATCAAAAATGACTTGCTTGATGCATGATAAAGGCAGTGGAGTCGGAAGCAGGATTGTATTGAGTTGTTGATCTGCAGGAATGTTTTTTGATATATCGATAGTCTCGTAATTTCGCAGATAGGCATTGCCTGACACTATTTGAGCAAGATCTATTTCAAGTAAGCAGACAACAAGACTGTCATCTTCTGCTCTCGCTTTTATCAATGCATCCACATGACTTCCGTTACCATTTCGAAAAACGGGTATGAATCCAGGAAAGTCACTGGAAATATCCGCATAATATTTTTTATACCCCTCTGGCCCACAAATGAGCCCGTGGGAAAGTATTGTTTTTAGATTATCTGTATTTGTTGGGAAAAACCATCGGTCGGTTGCCATGTTACAGTGTACTCCTCTTTAAAATAGTTTCGTCTTCAGGGAGCAGGTCGCTGACAGCAGGATCGCATGACATACCTTTAAATAAAACCAGTTTCTTTCTGGCTCTTGAAGTCATCACATACAATCTTTTTTTCATTGCGTTATTGTCTCCATGAGAGAGCTTTAATCCGTCCAAGACTATAAAGACGGTGTCAAACTCGATCCCTTTGGAGGATTTGTCTGTAAGAACAACAATACCTCCTTGACTGAAATCAATCTCAACCTTGCCTTTATCCTTAGTTGCATAACTAGAAACAAGAGGTTTATCGTAGTCTCGGTCAATGTCCATTTTTTTAAGTCTTCGTACATAGTCTTCACGTTTAGTTTCTGTTGCCACTATAACGCCTATCAGGCGACTGGGATCCCGATCCGCTTCTCGAAGCATCATTTTTACACACGTGTCGACCATATCGTATTCGTATAAAACCGGTATTTCCTGAGTAAGGCTCTCCGGTAATTGAGGTTTGGCACTTGCTTTATCAGCGTAGAAATATTGAGACAGGACAGCTATCTCTCTCGTATTTCTAAAATTTTCTCTTAACTCGATAACCTCTGAACGACTCAGCCCAAGCATATCAATGAGTTCTTGTATATTGGAATGCTCTTTTGTTATTTGTTGATTTTGATCCGCCACTATAAAAAAATTTTCATAACCAAGAGCCATAATGGATTCATAAAACCCTTGGGGAAGATCTTGCCCTTCATCGACCACAAAATGCATCGCAGTTGAATTATCCAGATCAAGTTTTTCATAAACCTGGATAATGTGATCGTAATCCGGCTTAAAGTTCTCGAGATTCGGAACAGACTTTTTGGTTACATCACAGTATGTTTTGTAAAACCATGACATGGCAGTATGGTTATTAATGTTTGATTCAGCATATTGACTGGTGAATGCTTTCAACACATGATTGTATGTAAGAAAAAGGTGATCATTGTCTTTTTGATGACGGATAGCACGCCATAAAGCTACAACGGACTTTCCTGTACCTGGCCCACCGATTATCAGAAATTGTCCATCCCTTTCTAATTTGGTTGCCTTGTCTTGATCTTTGGTCAGATCTCCATAATCGGGAAGTTTAAATCTTCTCTTCGCCATTAACCAGTTCTCCAATATATTCAAGCAAATTTGGAATTCCCAATTCCCTGCTCCCCTTGATAAAAACACGGTCTAACAGTACATTGCCGAAAGCACAGCTCGGCTCAGGAATCAGAGTGCAACCGTGGCACGCTGCCCGATTGAGCCATCCTGGCCCTTGCCCTTCATGTTCTGAGCAAACAGGATCAAGAGAGCACCACATGGCATGTTTGAAAGCATTGTCTATGAGCGAAAGAAACTGTTTTGGTTCAGCACTCTCAATGATGCCGCCCAGGGAGCCAGCAATATCCGGAACCGCAGTATAGATGAGAATACCTGCCAATTCTCTTGCTGATGAACAATAAATTCGTTCCTGTAACGATGCAGCTGGATAGCCGGATGTTGCCTCAAGTTCACGGATAAGCAAATGTGACAGGGTATGCAGCAGCACAAATCTGGGGGTAATAACAGGGTCTTCAATTAACGGCACACCTGAGTTTTCATATCGTGTTGCAAGTTCATCTACTCGTACTCTCACCTCAGCGATATTTTCCCATCTGGTCAAGATGTCTGAATGAAGAGTAAAAAACACTCCTTCACCGAAAAGTTCAATCGCTGGCAGCCAATCAGCTCTGCCGTTTATATCCGGAGGAACCACCAATTCTCTTTCGCTAAAATCAGGCTTACAACGACGAAAACCCTTAAAAATCTGGATATCCCTGAGCCTCCTGACTACGATCAAGGTATCAATCAGTGTATTCAGTAACAGCAAATCCCCGGAAAGAGAAGAGCTAAAGTCCTTCCATAATGCTGTTTTATGATCAGTTACGAAATCCTCATCTTCCCTCATGCTATCAAGAGGGGTGAGAAAAGCCCGGTATTCATCCTCCAGCATATCACCAGAGGTTTCTATTTCTATAGATGGGTAACCGTTCCTGATCTGCGCAAGGGCATTTTTGATCTCATCGACTGAGCACCTGTATTCAGTGGCAATTTTTTTTAGCCTTCCCTTTTTTCTTAATGGTTGGCGTATTGACTCAAGCTCTCTACAAAGTTGTGAATTATTATACAGCTGGTCTACGACTGTTCCCTTGTTAATCCTGGACTCAGGTGGAATAACCAGAGCATTGGTTTTTTCGGGGAAATAGACTCCCGGGCTGTTAATTTCCACAATTTCAACGTCTTGCTCTTCTATAGCCTGAGGCTTCTCAGAAATCCAAGGCTGTTGTTTATGGATCACACCGATTTTTCTCTTTAAAAATTGACTGCTGCTTTCTATACCATTTTCTGCACAACGCAGGCATTGGATGATCTTTTTTCCTGTTTTGTTTACTGTTACGCGGAGGTACGGTTCACTGAAGTCTGCTCGGCAGTTTTGATTTTTGCCCAGATGACACACATAATGCCATGGTACATCGTCAAGATACCCTTGCTTACTGACAGCACACCATGTGACCTGTTCCAATTGGCCGTTACAATTCATTCCTTTGCATCTAAGAGTAGAGAAATCGTGTCCATCTGCATTTCCCCAAGGGTTATTGTGAAGCAGACCGCATTTTTTACATATTGCATAGCGGGGGAATATAACTGCGGGCAGGTAATGTCCCTGTAGAGTACCATCTTCTCTTTCTGTGGCCTGAGGCGGCATCCGCAGCTCTTTGCCAATGCCCAGGGCATTGACTATCCGGGTTACGTAGGGTATTGGCTGAGCTGTGCATATTCCATTTCTATCCGTCCAATACCGTATGTCAGTAATAGTCATCAGCATATCATTGCCGTCTCTTACGATTGCACCAATACCAGCATACGAGGTTAAATGGGAAAACCGGACAGGTGCATATTTCTGTCTATTGCTCATTCGCTCTTCTTACTCCCGGCAGCAGTTTCATCAATGCAGATTTTTCCACATTGCGCATAGATTGCAAAGTGGGCCAGCGTCCTTTACGTTCTTCTCCAAAATTGCACAGCAAGTTATCAGAGGCTCTGTCCCTTGAATAGTAGACGAGATTTCTCTTTTTGCTGTCACTTAATTGGATTTCTTCATGCCATTCTGTCACCAGTTCATCAAGATGATTGTGGACGGTTTCTATGGATATGGAATCCTGTATGGCTGAGGCTATACGTTGTTTCATGATACGGAGGACTTTTTTCACTTCGGTCTGTTCCGGGGAAAAAGACTCAGCTTTATCATTTGCTGACAGGGTTAAAATGCCATGTCGTACGGCTGTAACCAGAGCACCGTGTAGACCGCGTTTTCTCGCCTGGTAGGTGAAAGGAGTTAAGCTGGATGGCTCAACGAAGCGGTAAAATGAATCATGGTATGAACGAAAGTTTTCATAATGTGAGAGGCTGCGCGCTTGTGTCTTGTAATAATTAACGAAAACAATGCCTGGCACACTTCCACGACCAACCCTGCTGCTTGCCTGTATGTATTCGGCGGTAGTTAAGGGTTGACCGTTAATAATCATCAACGCAAGTCTTGCCACATCCAGGCCAACGGAAATCATGTTTGTTGCCAGAACCACATCGATAGAGTCTGTATCATCTTGTTCTTTTTCAAGCTCGGCAAACACTCGTCCGTTATCTTCGGCACTCTGGTTACTGGTCAGAGTTTTGATGTTTAATTCCCTTACCGGGAGATACTTGTCGATAACAGTTTTTATTTCAGGATCTGTAATTTCTTTACAGTCGTCCAGTGTTTTAAACGTATCATCCTCAAGAAATCCTGACTGCATCCTATTGATATCATATTGGATTGCTTCCAAAATCAATCGGTTTAAATAATTTTTTGCATCGCTTTGATACAAGGTGCGGCTATTGCCAACACCCTTGAGGCTTCCGTGATAGACGACCTGGCTCCACCAAGCATCAAGATACTCTTCTTGTTCTCCAAACAGGGTGACGGGTGCTGCCAGCAGGGTTGCTGTCAACGGAGATAAACTCCGTTGCTTGGGAGGAGAAGGCGCCATAAAACCGACATAGAGACGCCCTGGCTTATCCTTTAGCGGGATAGTCCGGGCGAAATAAGAGTCGTTGTGCCTTAATCCCGGGGGAGGGAAGACCAGCATATCCCTTGCAAACAGTTTTTGTACTTGTTGCGCGGCATTTTTAATAGTGGCAGTCGAGGCTACATACTTGGGTCTGACGCCTCTTGCGATGAGCACCGTGTCGAGGCCAACTTCATAAAGACCTACAATGGAGCCAAGAGCACTTGAAATAAGATGCAGTTCATCCTGAATAATAAATTCAGGTGGACGGTTTCCATTTAAGCCAAAAAAACTGCCTGGCCGATCATCCCAGGCTAAGCGGGCGAATTTATCAACGGTTGCAATTAACAAGCTTGGCGGATTTTTATATAAAGCGCTGTCGACGACGTTACAGGGAAGTATATTTTTGGGTTCTCTACCAAATTCGCATTCGCTGTTGGTACAGGTGAAATGGAAAAGATCTTCTCCGGCGATATAATTTGCTTCAGAAAATTGAGTATTACACCAAGGGCATCGGGTGACAATAAGTTTGCTGTACTGTTTTTTATTTCTGAATTCCAGGCTTTGCCGAAATGTGTTAGGCGAACTCGCCTGTCCCAACCACAAGCCAACTGAGAATGGTTCTGATCCGAATTTTTCCACATCTTCTCTTCTTAACAACTCCAAGGCAAAAATAACTTTGCATGCTCTTGAAAATTGTTGAGTGGTAAGAAGACGAAGGGTGTACCGCATGATAGCTACTGTCCCACCATAACTGGCAGGGTATCGTAATCTTCTATAAATAAACAGAAAGGCCATCAGGCCCAGATAGGCTTCGGTTTTCCCACCTCCTGTAGGGAACCAAATAAGATCCAACATATCTCGGAATTCACTGTCTTCGTTAACCGAAGACTCCAAAACCATGAGAATAAAAGCAAGCTGAAAAGGTCTCCATCTATAAAGCGTTTTTTCTTTTTGCTTGCCTTTTGCCTGGTCTGCTGCAAGCATCTGCATGAATATTGCTTTGTTTGCCAGAGAGAATGCAATCTTAGCATATTTGTCCTGTTTGAGAAGTTGAACCCCCTGGTCCATCCTTTTTCTGGCAGTCACCTGTCGGTTTACAATCGTTTCAGCTGTTATACGGTCACTTTCATCCTCCCGAGTGGCTCTTTTTTGCTGTTCAAAAATCCAATAGCCATAATCGGTTGCAAAACTGCCCAGTTTTTCAATGACGGTATCGTCAGACTCACAATTACTTAAAAAATCAAACTGCAATGTCTGCGTCTCTTCACCTCCGGTATCTGCTGTTACCTGAGGTACTTCAACAGAGGGCATGAAGTCTGCTGAAATTTGACATTTCTTTTCTTTTGTCTCTATCCATTCAACCCCCACACCATGACCAACAGCATAGGTTTGAACATCTTTGTATCTGAGTTCTATTTCTTTTTCTTCATCACTTAATAAAGCGCTGTCAATTGCAGGATAGTTGCCAACAGTCCCGGATTCAACAATACACTGCAGAACGACTTCGAAAAGCGCTTTTTCATTTCGTTCCTGATGAAATTTTCTCGGGTCGTCTGTAAATTCATCAATATTTTGAGTATTTGACAGTGATATTGTAACAATATAGCCATCTTTGTGAGGCCTCCACAGGGAATCCAATTTGGCTTTGCCTTGCAAAATCGTCTGTTTTGTAATTCCGTTCAGAGACAACTCTACTTCTTCTCCATCATCAACGGCTAGCGGCATTCTCTCCCACTTTTGCCTGATGAAGCGCCCATCTTCACTTCTCGTATCGGGTTGCTTTTTATAGCAAACTGCATAGAAGAAAATTCTCAGTCGTATCTCCTCCCCTTTAATGAAAAAAGAAAAACCAGCTGAGGAGGGAGGCATGTAACGCTTTTCTTTTTTAACGGGATTTATGGCATCAGAATTATCAGTGTCAAGCTCATCTTCCGCCTCATCTGTCCCATTTTCGCCATTAGAGAGAGGGAACAATATGCCGGTAAAAAAACGATCCAGTGGAGCAACTCCAACAAGTTTATTGTCTTGTAGCTCACCTCCGATGAGCTGTTTCTTTGTCCAATTCAACAGCTTTTTTCTCAATGAGGAGTGATCCATAACTGCCTTATTTTTTTGTTATATCCTTATCAATGCAAGCAGGAAGTTTAATTATTCTCTCTAAAAACGAACTTTAGTCGATCAATCAACTGTGTTGGTAAAAAGGCCTAGGCTCTATATACTTTACTGCACAACAATAATGCCCGCGAATACTAATGGTACTGTCGTAACCAATCACGGGGTCTGCACTTCAGTGTTATTCCTTACTTCTGACGTGTAACTGGTCACGGGTGCAATAGAATTGTGCAAGCACTCTTTTGAGCAGGTAAGCGAACGAAGTGAGACTACGTGTACAAGAGTATGCGGGAAAGAGTGATCGTGCAAAGATGAAGTACCCGTGACCAGTTACGTATTGTCTTATAATTTGATATTGTACAATATCGGCATCAATACCACATAAACTCCTGTCTGAGTAGTAAAGTACACAGACATATACATCTAACAGAACTTTACAAAAGGGGAAACGGGGGCAGGCGAATTATGACTTTCTGGATAAAGAAGCCAGAAAATTTGATCAACGGATGCGAGGGGGCAGGGAAATATCAGGAACACGATATCTCGAGAAATACTGGTTGAGAAAAGAAGAACTGGAAAAAAACCTGGAAGTACAGTTATCCCGTTACGCTAACCAGTAAATGGCGTAACTTCATGGCATCCGCGATTAAACTTTGCGGTCGAGCGGAAGTTCCATTTCCGCATGAAACTTCATGGCCTTATCAATTTTATCCGGATCCCGTGACTTGATGGCTTCCAGCATTGCACGATTGGCTTCAAGCAGCCGGGAAACCGGATCATACATATCTTTTATGGTAGCCCCGCCCTTAAAACAAATATCATAGAACAGCTTCCACATCATGTGATAGATACTGTTGTTGGACAATCGGGCCAGTTTGAGATGGAAAGTCGCCGCACCTTCAAGGTATTTTTTCGGGTTATCCACCAAGGCTTCAAGCTTGTCAAGATCCTGCTCAAGTTCTGCAAAATCCTTTTCATCTGCCTGCTGGGCAACGGTATGGGCGATCCCCAGTTCAATATACTTCCTGGCTTCAGATATCTGTTCAAAACTCTGCTCATCTGCCTGGATCATCCAGGTAAACTGTTCACTCATGGCATCCAGATACTGGGAGAGCTCAATCTTTTTCACAACAGATCCTTTGAATCCCGGATTGCTTTCGATAAGCCCAAGGACGCTTAAAGTCCGAAGCGCCTCTCGGATCGTGGGACGGCCCACATCGAACATTTCCGACAACTCCCGCTCAGAGGGCAGCTGATCACCCGGTTCCAGATCTCCATTGAAAATGGTCTGTTTCAGTTGCTCAGCTACCTCTTCGTAGAGTCTCTTTTTTTTCAATGGTGCATATTTCAGCTTTTTTTTCATAGATTCGTTCTATCCGCTGTCCTACTTTCTCTGGTTCCGAAAAAATAATACAGGCTTTAGGGGACGGAAAAGAACCCGCCCCCTTCTTATCCCTTAGACCTGATTCCAGCATGTTACTTCTAAAAAAAATAGTGAATTCGGACTTCTTACAAGTGCATCAGTTTCAGGATGCTGAAAAATGCAACCAGAAGCGTATTCCATATACTCTGCGGATTTTATTTTTCAGCAGACGACAGTTCAAAAAAGAGCTTTGCTCACCATACGTTCAAAAGATTATTTTGAGATGGTTTCTAGTACAGCTTTTGAAACCAGTCACTATAACGGTCATCTTTAAAGGTAATCACATTGTCCATCAATGATGCAAGCTTCGCCGTTACCGGCCCCGGTGCTGGCAGGTCCCTGTCTTCAAAGCGTCTTACCGGCTCTACCTTGATACCGGTATGGCAGGTAAACATCTCATCTGCCGTATAAATATCTTCTTTTTCCAGATGGGTTTCCTGCACAGACATTCCCTCATTCTCAGCGACACGGAGGATCGAATCCCGAGTCACGCTGGCCAGGATTCTTCCCAGTGGCGGGGTTTTTATTACCCCGTCCTTAACAATAAATACCGATTCAACCGATCCTTCGGCCACAAACCCGTCCGTACCTACGTTCAGGCCCAGGTCAAAGCCGCGCTGCATCGCATCTTTACGCATCAGGTAGCCGTTGAGATAATTGGCACAGGCCTTGGCCTGGACCGGGATGGTTTCCGGATGGAGCTTACGCCATTTTGAAAAACAGGCGGTTATGGAATCGTGATGACCGTTGGGCATATAAATCGCCTGCGGAACGGGAAAAATAGCCACATCGAGCTTTGCATCCAGAACGAGGTTCACAATGGCCTCTTCTGCCCAAAAACCCATGATTTTAACCATCCCTCTTCCGGATTTGTTCTCACGGGTCAGCTTGCAAACCGCCTCTTTAATTTCTTCCATAGAATATTTCAGTTCCATGTCGAGCAGGCGGAGAGTGTTCTCAAGTCTTTCCAGGTGCTTGTCCATGCGGAAAGCATAGACATGGCCTTCGTGAGGGTGAATACCGAACACATCAAAAATACCAGATCCCCTGGACATTCCGTGTGACAGCACATGAACCGTGGCATCTTCCCATGGGATAATTCTATTGTTCAACCAGACCGTCGGTTTTTGATCCATTATCTTAATCTCCTTATTATTTATATGACTATCACTTATACAAACTGCTTCATTTCAAGCAGTATCATTTTCCAAAAAACAGTTCCGGCAGAAAAAGGGAAACCTGCGGAATAAAGGTGACCAGCAACAAAACCGGCAGGCTGCCCAGAAGCAGAAACGGAATACAGTACTTCACAAATCTCGACACCGGCACATTGGATACCCGTGCCGCAGTAAACAGATTGGTTGCCACAGGAGGGGTCATCTGGCCGCTGCCCTGGTTAATGGCCATAATAGCGGCCATCTGGAACGGATGCACATCAAGGCTCATGAACAACGGGTACAAAAGCGGGGCTGCGATCAGCATGGAACTGATGTCATCCATGATCATGCCCATGATGATCATGAACAGGTTGATCAGCAGCAACAGTGCGATTTTGTTCTCGGTCAGGCTCAGCATGCCGGCTGCAATGGATTCGGGCAGCCGTTCATAGGTAAAAATACGGGACATCACGATGATGAATGCAATGATGAACACAATAGCACCTTCAATGCTGGCGGTTTCTTCTGCTGCCTTTTTAAAGGTCTCCATGGTGAGTTTGCCAGTACCAACACCAACGACAACGGCATAAACAACAGCCACACAACCGGCTTCGGTCGGTGTGAACAGTCCGCCGTAAATTCCACCCAGGACAATAACCGGCATTAAGAGTGCCAGAGACGACTTTCGAGTGGAGGATGCGATCAGCCTGAGACGCTCCATGGGCTCGACCTTTTCCAGGGTGCGAATTTCCGGATGACTCCGGCAATAGACGTAATTGATGAGACCGTAAAAGATGACAATCAAGATTCCGGGACCTGCTGCAGCCAGGAAACAGCCGGCAACCGATGTATTGGTTACCATGCCGAAAAGAATCATGGGAATACTGGGCGGAATCAGCTGCCCCAAGATTCCGGAACAGGCGACCAGTGCGGTGGCATATTCCCGTTTATACCCATATTTTTCCATCTGCGGCAAAATGGTCATGCCGATGGTGGCTACGGCTGATGAAGATGAACCGGATATTGCACCGAACAGGGCTGACGAAACGATGGTCACAAACCCCAATCCGCCTTTGACCCGCCCCACCACCGCGTTGGCAAACGATACAATTCTTGAAGAAATCCCCGCTGCCGTCATCACGCCCCCGGCAAAAATAAAAAACGGGATAGCCATCAGGACAAAAGAGTTCAGCCCCGAAAAAATGGCTGGTACGGCAAACCCGGGATGCATGTCGAGAAAAAAAATCATGGCAAGACTGCCAAGACCGAAACAGACAAACAATGGGAACCCGGCCAGAAGAAGCAGGACGGTAAAACCGGTAAGTATCAGCAATAGACTCATATCTCCCCTTCCCTGGCAAACAGATTCCAGGCTGTCTTCACCTTTTGGATAAAATGGATGAATGTATGCAGGGTCATCAATAGACCTGTGATCAGGAAACAGGAATGGACCACAATAAGCGGAACGTTCAATACAATTGAACTCATTTTCCGGGTATGGGAATGAAGCGCGTAATCAAATGACCATTTGACAAAGACACACAGAAACAGCAAGGTAACCAACTTTGCAATCACGTTAAATACCGCTCTGGATTTGGGTGTTCTGGCAAAGCCGCCCATACGGATATGATTGTCCTCCCGCGTACTGACCACCGCACCGATGAAAATCGACCAGATCATGATAAAGCGGGCCGCTTCTTCCATGGCTGGAGAGGACCACTTAAACACAATCCGAGCGATGACCTGGATAAAAATAATCGCAGTCATGGCCATGATGGTAACGATCCGCCCGTTATTTTCTATGAATGTTAAAAGTCCATACAGTTTACGAAAAAATGCATTCATACATCACCTGGGAAATTCTGGCAGACGCCCTGCCATCATAAAGCGATACAGAAGCGTCTGCTGGTTTATGCAAACCGATTATTTCTGTACGTGACTGCGGATTTTATCCATGGCTTCCTTGCCGATGACTTTTTCAAATTTGTCCCAGCTCTTAATGCCGTATTTTTTCCATTCTGCACGTTGCTCATCGGTCAGACGGATGACCTTGATACCGCTTTCCTCCATTTTTTTGAAGTACTGGTTTTCCACATCCTGAGCCTGCTTATTTCCCCATTCAAGCGCTTCATCTGCAGCTGCCTGAATCGCAGCCTGGATGTCAGCCGGCTGTTTATCCCACAACTTTTTGTTGACCATCAGGATTGTCGGTTCAAAGAGGAGATTGACATCCGTATAATATTTTGTCACTTCTCGTAAATGTTCATAGGTGATCATGGGAGCATTGTCCTGTGCATGAACCACGCCAGTCTGCAGTGAAGTAAACAGCTCGGTAAACGCAATATCAACCGTCTGAGCTCCCATCTCCTGGAAGAACAGCCTGTCGGCGGGATTCCATGTTCTGACTTTAACATCATATTTTTTTATATCGGAAGGCAGTACCACTGGCCCCTTTGTACTGGCAAATCCGTCCAGGCCCATAAAAAACACACCAAGGGGCTGAATACCGAGTTCATGGAATACGGGCTCTAAAATCTTAAAGACCCATCCGTCTTTTCCCCAGACCTTTTTCCCCTGTTCCCAGTTATCTGCCAGAAACACCGTATAACCTGCCTGGAGGCGTTTATCAAATTCAGGACTCAACGGGAGCAGGCCGCTTTCCTGGACTCCTCTGACAACATTGTCAAACATATCCCTGTATGGCCCAAGCTGTTCTGCCGGGAAGGCATCAATCTTGATCTTGCCATTGGTTTTTGCCTCTACCAATTCAACCCATTTTTTTAAGGTTTTAGATTCTAATGTTTCAGGGGCTCCGGTATTTCCGGCTTTCCACTTCCTGGCAAGCCCGCTTGCCGGAACAGCAAGCATTAGAATACAAATCAAAAACGCATGAATACAATACCCTTTTTTAAACGACATGAAGCACCTCCGTTAAAATAAATTAGAAGTATGATTACCGAGAACCGGACACTCACTAACGCTGACAACTCTCATTCTCAAACACATTCGGACTGAACAGCGGCAGGAACGCATCAACAGAACAAGAGAATGGTCTTACCATGCTCTTATTCTATAGTCAACACTTGACTAAGTGATATGTGGGATATGAAGTTAGCCGTTTGGCAATGGTCACGGTTATTGGATTCAATGACAAAGCAAAACTGACAGTCAGAAAAGCCAATGGAATTCCTAGCAACAAGGTAAGTAAAACAGCGCAATATCAGACACTTGCAAAAGAACCTGTTCTTGAGTACGCAGTATCATTTACACGTTATCTGTGGTTCTTTTTTACAAGCGCATACAGCAGACTGTTTCAGGTTCAGTAGAAATTATCTGCTCTTCAGTATGGCACAGAGTATCATTGTTTTTTTGCCTGATGCTTTACATGTCGAAAGACTGGACTTTGGATTATTCCGTATACCTGAGTCTTGGAACCGGCCTTGTCTCATTGCCGCTTTACGTCATGTTTCTGCTGGAAAAGCTGGAAAAAAACCTGTATAAGGCGAATCGGCTAACCGTGCTAAATCGACGTTTCTCGCAACAATGAGTCATGAGATACGGACGCCGCTCAACGACATGATCGATATTCTTGAAATGACAAGTCTTAATGACCGGCAGCGGCATTATGTTGCTATCATAAAAACAGTTCCCGGTGGTTACTTAACGTTATTTCCGATGGTCTGAATTTTACAAAATTTGAGGCAGATGAGCTTATTATTGGATTGATTCCAACCAATCATCCCGCCCCCAGACCAATGCAAAAAGCTGAGCAACCGTAATTTTTCTTCATATTCCAGAAGAATCTTCAACCTACGTTTTCAGCAGTAGGACGACAATCCTTTTCATGTCAACATGAGAGTCTGAACTGACGTTTTGGAATGGCCAAACACCTATTTGCATGACTTAAACGCCCTAATTCCCTCAAAAAAGTTATGGTTTCTTAAATAAAAAGAGAGTTCAAACATGATCAAACAGAATGTTAATGGGCAGTTGTCAACAGGATGCTTATTTAATTCGTTGATGAGCTTTTTGCTGTTCTTTTCAGCTTTGGTTACAAGCGTATTTGCTACTGATTCTTTCTTTCGAGTGCCTCTTGACAAGTTAAATCTAGAGAAGGTCTATATAGACCCGACGACACAACAGCTGGGAAATGGCACGAAAGAGAAACCGTACAAATACTGGCACGAAGTTACCTTCAAACCTGGAACTATCTATCTGCAAAAACGAGGAACTATAGCCCGGGAGCAAGTTGTTATAAATCAGTCTGGAAATAAAAATGCACCAATAGTGTTGGCTGCATATGGCGTTGGCGAAAAACCCGTTATTCAAGGTTCGGAGACTGTGAAGGATTGGGCGCTTAGTGAGTCAGGTGTATACCAAAAGAGGTTAGTACTTGCAGAAGGAGAGGGGTTGGGGATTGTCCTTCAAAATGGGGAACCGCTTAAAAGATTGATTTGGAATAAAAGTGTACAGAGAACATTTAAGAACTCAGGAGCGGGTACTTTTACCTATAACCCTAACACAAACGATGTTTACTTGAAGTGCCGTAAAGATGCCAACCCCAATACCCAATCAATTGAGGTGAGCAGAAGGTTATTTGGTATACGTGGAAGAGATGTGTCCCATGTACATATCAGTGACATGCATGTTCGGTGGGTAAGTTTTCACGGAATTCACTTCGAAGACGCTGCGGATATCGGAGTTCAATCAAGTCTGATCAAAGAGGTTGGAGGCACACGACTTTGGAAAGATATATATGCAGGAAACGGGATTGAATTCGGAAATGCATCCAGAAACGGTTACGTACACAACTGTGTAATCGAGGACACCTTTGATTCCGGATTGACTGTACAGACTTATGATAGCAACAAACTGGCAGATAACTTTGTATTGAGTAATGTGGTCATCCGAAAATCAGGTTTTGCCGGGATTGAAATCGCTATTCTTGCCCCTAACAGGCAGAAGAATAGTCAGATTAAAAATATTTCCATATCCAATGTCAGGGTTTATGACTCCGGCAAGGGATGGAGCGGGGATCGTTCAGGCCAGGGTATTGGAGTGAAGCTTAATGCAGATGCAGGGAAAGATAATTATCTGGAAAATATAAGCTTGAACAAATGTTCCATTATAGGGTCCACCGGATACGGAATGTGGCTGTATGGAGAGACGGGTTCCGTCTTGGTGCAGGAGACGCTGATTGAAAATAACTATAAGGAAGGAATACTGGCTCAGGATCCTGATGCAAAAACCTTATTTCTTGATATGGAATCCTCACATGTTTTTCGTAACGGAATTAACGAGGGTACCAACGGATATGGAGGGGTTGCTTATAATGTCCCGGGCGGGGCTGGACTGCGACTTGTTAACAACACTTTCTATAATAACGGGAGAATAGCGGTATCAATCTGGTCCAAAGTGAACAGTGCAGAAATACGGGACAATGTTTTTGGCAGCAGTGGTCCCAGGACACATTTCTATTCGGCTGTGAAGTTGACTGATTCACAAATTACAAATAACTATTTTAGCCAAAGCAATGTTCCTGTGGTGGGATATGCCGGGGGTGCTTATATGACGGCCGAGCAGTTTGATAAGGCGGTCAATGTTGCAAATGGTAACACCTCAGGGATAAATCTGCTCTCGGATTCTGAACAGGAAGCTTTGCAACTGAAATTACAACATATCCGGGAATTCGAACTCAAAAAGTGAGGGATTGTAACTGTACGATATGAAGGTGGAAAAATACAATAACCTGGCAACATTTATCCGAAGGCATTTCAGGACACTGTTACCGTTTCTTACCCTTGGCAAGGGCTTGAATATTTCTGCTGCCCTGATTGAGATGATTCTGCGTCGTAAGAAGTGCAGATCGCTGCCTTTTGTATTTCGTATTGATCCCTGCTCGGCATGCAATCTGCATTGTGCTGCCTGTGAGTCGTATAAGTTTAAAGGGGATTCCAAAAGAGTTATGGACGTAGATGACTTTAAGCTCATCATCGGAAAAATTCGGAAGGTGGCACTGCGAGCGTCTCTGTATGATGGAGGGGAGCCGCTGATGAATAGAAACATTTGGCAAATGATCAGGTATGCCACCAAAAACAAAGTGAGTACATTGATCAGCACCAACTTCAATCTTTTTGGAAAAGAAAACCTTGATGACCTGTTTGATTCCGGACTTACCGTTCTCGAGCCCTGCTTAGACGGGTTCTCTCAAGAAAAGTACGCACATTACAGGAGAGGCGGTAAGGTCGACCTGGTTAAAAACGGCATTGAAATGGTGATGCAGAGAAAGCGGCACAACAACAGCAGATATCCTGTTGTTGATGTACAGGTCATCACCTTTCAGCACATACGTGAGGAACTTCCACTTATAGAAAAATACCTGAACGAACAAGGAGTAGACAAGATCAGCTGGCGTGAGGAGATACTGGGTTTTGATGATAACGATGTACAAGGCTGCAGTACACCCAAAAAAGACCGATGCTTCTGGCTCTATTTTGGCATGATGGTCAAACCGGATGGCCGGGTGTATCCGTGCTGTGGAGGAGATTTCCATACTTTTCCCTACGGCAGCCTGCTTGATTCGAGCCTTGAAGAGATATGGAATAATGAGTACTACCGGTTTTCAAGGGCGTTATTTACCAGGGGGAAGCGGCTTGAAGTTCCTCTGGAATACAGGAAAATACCCTGCCTGAAGTGCAATCAATACAAAAAGACAAGGGAGGTCCGGTTTGTGACTCAATGACCACGGTTTATCCAGGAAGCGGTGGGAGGTGGAGTGCTTATGCAGTGCTATTGATAATTTTTTCGCTCTCCGCTGTTGTAAAGTTATGAGGGGTGATGGATACTGGTTGGTTCCTGACCATATGGTTATCAGGAACATCCTGGATGACCACTGTATTTGCGCCGATAACTACGTTTTCTCCTATTTCTATGTTTCCGGCTATAACGGCGTTTGTAAATATAAAGGCGTTGTTTCCTATTCGTGGGCTGTAGCCATCCCGTGGGCTACCTATAGTAACTCCCTGAAAAAGCCAGCAGTTGCTGCCTATTGTCACACCACTTGAAATAGTAATGCCATGGCCATGAAAAATCTGCAGCCCAGGACCGATAAACGCATATGGTGATATTTCTGTCTGATTTAGGCGTTTATTAAGCTTGCGTACCATATACAGAACAAACGATGGGAAGTGATAGTCTCGCAGGATATCATTAATCCTGACAAGAAAAAGGCTCTGGGGGCCCGGAACCAGGAGTATGGCTGCCAGCATATTGGTAAGATTTGGTCTTTTGTCTGCGCGCTCCAAGTAACAGGTAAGCTCCGCAATTAGATGGTGCTTACTGATGAAAGCACAGGCAAGGGTAATGAAACAAAACCCCACGGTTAGAGTAAGCATAAATATAACCATGAGAGTCAATGCGAGCAAAATATGCAGCAACAGGGAAATGTCTATGAAATCAATCATTTGTCATGTTGAATGTAATGAGCTAAGCAGGATTAACCAAACCTCAATCCAGGAATTCTTAAAGGAGTCGGTTGTGCACAGATTCCGTAATAACCAGGAATACGGCTTATGAGAATTTCATATTAGGGTAAACTGTGGATAATCTCTGAGTTCCTGATAACCGCGTCGTTGATGTCCTCAATATCCTTAGCCTGTTGCAGCCATATCCACCATTGAAATACAGGCATTGTATTGCTGAAAACCTTCTGAATAAATTCTCCAACCTTTCCAATGGCATTTTTGGGGACAAATACAATATCGTTATCAGCCAGATAAATATTTTGGCTCAAGTTGCTCTTGTCCAGGTAGTCCTTGATTCTGATTTGTCGGTATAGTGGCTTATCACCTTCCGGGTTTCTAATGACCACTATATGGTTGAGTGCGGCGGTGTTCGTATAATTAGCAAGCGCCAGCGCTGTCATGAGACGTAATTTTCCTTTAATGGGTATGATACCCGGCTTGTTCACATCTCCCAATATGGCCACCTGCTCTTGATGAGTTTCGAGGGGAAGAACAAAAACCTGGGGATTGGGGACAGTGAACCGGTTAAGTTTTTCAGGGCGTATAGTAACAATCGGATCCGGCAGGAAAGCATACAACTTTTTTCTCACATGACGAGTTATCTGATCCAGCGTTTTTCCACTGGCCTTAACCTGTCCAACAAGGGGGAACGTGACTGCTCCATCCTGTTGAACTGCTGAGGTTACAACAAGATCCGGAGTGACGGATATCTCCGGGTGGTTCCACAGCATCATCGTTAATTCATCCCCATAGTCCAAGCGAACAGGTTCTCTGCTGTTAACTCTGTTAATCATACGGCTTTTTATGTCTTCTCTTATCTCGCGGGCTGTGCGGTTAACGGCCTTGATTTCGCCGACTAAGGGCAGGATAATGTTCCCGTCAGAAAGTATTGAAGCGTTATGTGTTAATTCGGGGTATCCCCAGACCGAGACTCGCAATTTATCATTGGTTCTGAATTTCATTTCAAGTGGTTTATTCGCAGAGGCGAGGTCAAACTCTTCAAAAGAAACTTCTTTGCCACCCGATGCCTCGTTTTTTACCGCTGAATCTTCCGTACCGTACCCTTTGATTGTAGAAAGTTCAGCAAAACAGCCTGAAAGAAAAAAGGATAAGAGTAGTACTGTAATGACAAAATGTTTATCTGGTGTTCGCATGATGTTAATCCTGGTGTTAAATTGTCAATACTGCTGATAAATTACAATGCATTATTGCAACAGCTGTTATTTGTTTTTCAAGTTGTTATCAGGATATCTTTTAAGTGACCTGCACCTTTCTTCAAATCATTATTCCAGCCTATCAATTTTTCTTTTTATGAACGGTTCCAGAGATTGAAGATATCCCTTAATTTTTGCATAAGAAAAGAGCCTGAAAAAAATGGCCTGGGGGATAAAGAGAACCCAGTAATCAATATTCACGAAAAGTAATACAAGGGTCAGGTAGAGTGGCAGGATAATCTTCGGAAACGAGTTATGACTCATCCACAGGAAATCCTTTTCTGTATAGCGAAGAGCATGCGGATTGAAATCGTTGTCGACCTTTGTTGCTTTTTTTTCAGCAACGAACAGCACAAACAGGGACACAGTTAAAAACATAATATTCAGCGGGATAAGAACAGGATGCGGAACTCCCCCAGAAATGGTGATGCTCATCCAAACAATAAGAATAAACAGAGTAAACCGTTCCACCCTGAGAACTTTGAACAGGAGTTTTTTTGATTTTTCCAGGCCGTAGCGGACTGAGAATGTAGAATCGTGGTTCTTGGTATCCTCATCGTGATGAAGGATCTGATGGGCTAGGTCGGCTCCGGTTCCCCGTAAACTCAGGTATACTAAAATGAGCATTGAACCGAAATAATCCCTGGTGTAGTCGTAGGTTAAGAGAAGCAGTAGTCCAGGGATCGTTCTCAGGGCAAGGACCACAGTGATGAGCCCCCACCCCCCTCGTCCTTTCAGATAAATATACGGTAAAGAGTATCCTGTTGCCAGGATGAACCAGAAGATGAGTGCAGGGGTAAAAAAGGCGGAGTACGTATGGAAATAACAGCCAAAAAGAGCAAGGGGAAGAGTTGACAGCAGCACAATGGTACTGGACTGTTTTTTGCTGTAATATTGAAAGGTGTTAGTGGTGCGGTGCTGTGCATCTTTTTCCCGGTCGGCGGCATCGTTTAACAGGTAACCATAGGAAAAAATAGCAAATGTCAGGAGAATGAACAGGGTAGTATCAATGAGAAAAACTGCAAACTCCTTGGTTGCGATGAGCTGCATGTAGAAAAAAATATAGCTATTCTTCAGAATAGGATTGGCATATAGAATTCCCCACTTCCGCCAGGAAGCAAAATGATAAAGATGGTGTATTAGGGTTTCCATCCCATTCATCATCGCTCTTTCCGGGCATAAAGGAATATCTGGTCGCCGTGGTTTCGGACGGGAGAAAAGGAGCTTGCAAAAACAGCATTTAAACATCTTTTAATACATTGCTTACAATTGCCCATTATAGAGGGAAATGGAGCATTTCTAAGCTTCCTTCTCCCTCTGCAGATTTGTGTACAGTTGATACGCTCCCCCTTCAGCGTCTTGAAGATGGTGTAAGGTGAGATTCCCCGCGTCCTTGTACTAAGAACCTTGAATCCGGCCCTCTCCATAAAAGCAGCCAGCGATTTTACTGTGAACAGATGGATGTGTTCATCCGGTGAGTTGATCACCCACCATCCCTTTCCCAGGCTTATCCTGGTAAACGAGTCAAGATTCGGTGTTGATACTGCCAAAATTCCCTGGGGTTTAAGGACCCTCGAAATCTCCCGCATACTGTTTTGAGGAGAGAGAAGATGCTCGATTACCTCGTAGATTGTAATAACATCCATACTCTCATCTTCAAAGGGCAGTAATTCAATAGAGCCCTCCACCACGTTGAGATCCAGGTTATTGCGGGCATATCTTATTGAAGCCTTGCCAAGGTCAATACCAAAGGCTTCGTACCCTTTCCGGTCTGCGGTTTGAAGGAATGCTCCCAAAGAACAACCTATATCAAGGAGCTTGCCTTTCTCCGGCAGGTATTGAGAAATGATTTCAAGTTCTTCCTTGTGGTATTCTATCATGCCCTCTGAGAAATATTCTGCTATTCTGCATTCATCCACAGCGTCCTGTTTCGCCCAGTACTGCAATTTTGCAAGAATTACCTCGTCTGCGACCCGTGGTGAGACATAGTATCCTTTGCAATCATTGCATTGAACGATTGCACCGATATCCAGTGCAAGGTAGTGAGAGCGGGCTGAACTGTTACAATAACCGCATTGAACAGGAAAAAGGGGGTGGGAATTTACAGCCATTGAATTATCTGCTCAGTGTTGAGTATATCTGTTTAAATTTTCCATTAATGGATTCTGAATCATGCATACTTAGTACGCATTCATTCGCCCGGTTGCCTATTTCTCTACATTTATGGGGATTATGCAGAGCCCATTCTATTTGATTTGCAAACTTCCCGGCATCGTCGAATTCAGCAAGCAAACCGGTTACCCTATCCTCTATGAATTCAGGAATTCCCCCCAAGTTGGAGGCCAAAACACATTTTTTCATGGCCATTGATTCCATCAGGATCACAGGGGACATGTTTTCCCACTGCTCCGGGATAATAACGAGGTGCGCCTGCGTCATTTCCTGCTGCAGTTGCTCTTGTTTCAGGTTGCCCATGAATTTGACCCTAGAGCTAAGGCCCGCATCGGTCACTTCTGCTTCCAGAAGGTCCTGATACTTCTGTTCTGCGGTACTGCCAGCTACATGGAGATGAAGGTCGGGATACTTTTCAGCAAGTTGAATGAGCGCATCAATCACGATATGCAGTCCTTTCCGTTTCTCGATCCATCCGGCATAGAGCAATCTGCCTAATACGGGTTCGGACGGTTGGTCTTTCATTACAAACTGAGGGGCAAAATACTGTGGAATCACAGTTGTTTTTTCTGCAGGAATGCCATGGCGAATAAGGAGGTTTCTAGAGGAGTGCGACAATACTATAAAATGACTAACCTTTTCCGCCAGTTTGGTAATCAGGGTCTTGCGATATGCAAAAAGAGAGCGCTTGATCCGGGAGAACTTTTTCAGGATGTTCTGCGCAAAACAGTCAACGCACTGGGAGCCATGACCATCCACGCAAATTTCACCGTTACTGTTCAGGAGCATGAAATTTGGGCAGAATAGCCAGTAATCGTAGATGGACAAGATACTTGGAATAGAATGATGTTGAGCTTTTTTGAGGAGCGAGAGCGAGAGGTAATGGAGGTTATGGAAATGAATTATATCAGGAGTTTCCTTTTTCAGTACTGATCCAAAGCTGCTAGCTGCAAGGGGGTCGTATGGTATAAACACTTGTTTTAGTGCAAAAGTGATTTTTTTGTGCAGATAGTTGTCCAGAGTCGGCACCAAATAGTGATTACAGACCTTGCCCAATTGACAGGGAAAATCATTTTTTGTGGTAACTACAGACACATCGAAATTGACATGTAATTGGTTGGTGATGACCCTTTGGGCTGCATACTCAGCCCCACCAGCGATCCTGTGCAGGTCAGGAAGAAAGTCGGCGACATGACATACTCGCATCAGCCTATTCCCCTTTTTTTCCTATAAAAAAATATGCACCGGCATAGTCGAGTTTTCGGTCTGCACATTTCATGAGTAGATCAAAATACTTGATCCAGAAAAAACATAACCGGAAGAGGCCTGAAACTGCGCTTTTTAGTATCGAATCCCGCACTCGCAACACTTCGAGGAGGAAGTCATTTGTCAGGAGTAAGTGGGTTGAAAAGGGGCCTATACTGGTACCGGTCATGATCCTCTTGTATTGTGGAAGTATTTTTTCCGTTCCACTCCAGGTGTAGCGGTGGAAATCCTGTGGGTAACCGTGGGTTATAAAGAGAAAAGGCACGTCTATATACACAAGACCTCCCGGTTTGAGCACGCGGTCAATTTCTTTAAGAACCTGTTCCGGGTTGCTGACATGCTCCAGCACCGCCTTACAGATGACAGTATCAACGCTTTCAGATTCCACCGGCAGTTTGTGTGCGTCTCCAACCACATCAACATTGGGGAAAAGGCCAAGATTAACTGTTATTTCATTGGTTCTGTATCGTGTCGGTCCCCCACCAACATTGAGTATGATGGAATGGGGGCTATTATTGTGATAGAGAAAGTCCAACTCTGGGCCTGTCGGGTCCGGTTCAAGGGGCAGAATCAAGCTGGGCGGTTTAAGTCTGCTTGTAATTGAAGCTGGGCCGGTGTACTCACTCACCATTTGCTGCCCCTCACAGCCAAGGATGGTGTTGATTTGTTCGGCATTTTCAGGGGTGAGTAAGATAGGGACCTCATCTGATATGGGGTAAACGGCAGAACATTCACTGCACCGGTATTCTCTCTGGTCCCTGTTGATTGAGCCATGGCAGCTTGGGCAGATTATTATTTCTTCTATTGCCTGTGCTCTGGTTTGTTTGCTGTCCACTTGTGATAAACCTGCTGTTATGATTGAGATGGGGAAGTTGAAAAAACGCGATGTAAACCAAGAAATTTCATATCATGCAGATTAATGATATTTGAATAGTAGACGGTAAATATATAAACAACGATAAAAACTATACTGCCGACTATAACTTGGTAAAATGATGTAAAGTACTGTGCGTAGAGAATTCCTGATAAGGTGAAAAGAAAAATGTACACGATCAGCAGGTATACTCTGTCGGTTGTTATCAGGCTTACAGGCAATGCGAACCGCACGTACCAGATACGGATCAACATCTGGATAACTGCTTCCAGCAGGCAGGCTAAGGCTGCGCCATAAATACCAAACCTGGGCACCAGGACCATAAGCAACAGGAGATAAATAACTGAGCTGATTGTCAATGAGATCAGATCCGTCCGCTGCTTGAGCGAAGAAAACAGGATACCGGAGGTATGCAGCCGGATACCTGAAAAAAATAGGCAGAAAATCATGATTTGTAGAAGATGTACTGCTTTCGGATGCTGTTTGGGAAACAACAAAGTGACGAGGGGATCCGCCAGCAAAAAGATCAGCAGGCAGATCGGGAAGGTGGTGGCAATGACGATTTTCAAGGTCTTAACACTCAGGTACAAAAAGTCGCTGTTTTGGCAGAGCCCCTGCTCGGTTACTTCGTAGGCTTTGGAGAGGAGCGGGTAGATTACACTGATAAAAGTTGTAATAAAGACTAGGCCAAAATCGAGAATTTTGTATGCCACTGCGTATAATCCAATCTCGTGGGCCGAGTTGAATTTAGCCAAGATGACGAAATCCGCTCTGCTGACTACCAGAAAAAGGACACTGTTAAGTAGAAATACCGGTGATTTTTTCACCATGTCCGTGAGGAGCGGCAGGCTGATCCTAATCTTGTCACCATAGACAAGGACAGGGCGAAGATAGAAAAGATAAGCGATTGCCGCACCGACCCGCCCTGCAAATATGACCCAGAACAGAGCGATTATGGAATATCCCCATTGAAGGGCGAGTATGGATACAATCAGCCTGAAAAATCCCTCAACAGTGGCAACAATGGAGATCGCCCTTGTCTCTTCTCTTGAGACAAAGATGACTTCAGCCACATAGGCGGCAAGAAATGGAAAAATGGTATAGACTGCAACCTTGAGAGCCTCTATTGTTTCCCGGTCATGTGATACCCTAGAGGCATAGACAAAAAAGGCGAGGAACAGTAAAAGCGCTACACTGTAGCCAAGGCACAGTGATGAACCGATGATTTCTCCGGTTCTCTTTTCATCCCTTGCTGCTTTACGCATTATGTAGGGAGTGAGGCCTAAGAGCGGAATTGTCTGAAAAATAACGTAAAAGACACTGACTGTGGTATATTTTCCCAGCATTTCGCTGGACTCATAACCAATCAGGATCATAAGGATAAATCCAAACAGCGGCTGGGACAACCTGTTGATAAGCAGATGAAATGAATTTTTTGCAATCTTGCTCACAATGTCCCCTTACAGCATGAAATTGCTTTATCCACCACCTTGACAAACTGTGGTGCAACCACAGTCCTAGAGTACAGCTTCAGGACCTTTCTCCTGCCGTTTTCCCCCATTTGTTTTCGCATGGCTTCATCAACGAGCAGTTGCGAGAGAGCATTGTACCATTCATCATCGTTTTTGGCGAGAAAGCCGTTACGGCCGTTCTCTATGATCTCTTTGTTGCAGCCTATGGGAGAGGCCACGGCTGGGATACCGAGGGCAAAATACTGAATAATCTTGAAGCCGCACTTCCCTTCATCGAACACACCGCCGTCCAGTGGCATGATGCCGATATCGAACTCCATCAGGTTATCAATCTCGCGCTCAATGGTCCATTTGACCCGTTCGATTCGGCAAACGGGATCCAACTCGAAAATATCGTCGCCCCCTACGAGCTTAAGCTTGAAATCGTGGTATTGTGCAAGGCGGTCGAATACGGTTATTATTCTGTTAAGGTAAAGGGCGTTGCCCCAGTTACCAACCCAACCTATGGTCACGGGGCCGGATGATCGGTATTTTACTCTGCTGTATAGTTCCGTATCTACAACTGTGGGTAAAATAGTTACACGTTCGGAATTATCCGTAAAACGGCAGGCGTAAGAGGAGAGGGTTTCATTGCCTGTGATAATATGTGCAGCATTGCGAATGATTTTCTCATTCTTTTCCGGGTCGGTCCAGAATCGCTGGTTCACCTGTGAAGAGTGTTGGGCGATTAATGAATCATCGAAATCAAAGATATACGGGATTTTCAGTGCATTGAGAATTTTTTCGACAAATGGGGGACCAAGCGGAAATGTTTCTCTATGAATAATGCATAAAGAGTAGCTTTTCAGTGTAGTCAGTCGAAGAAGCAGTGAGAGCGAGGCGGAAAGAAAAAGCACGATTTTACATGCAGTATAAAAAGGGCTGAACTTTCGACGAATTTTGAAAAAATACTCCCCCATAAAGGAGTGAAAGGTGACATCATAGCCCGCATCGCGCAACTCCGGCAGAAACTGACAAATTCTATAGCGAACGGAAGCACCGGTTATGGGATATGGTGAAAAAATGAGGATTTTATTTGGAGACATAGTTGTGTTTCAGTTCCGGTAAACTGGACCATGGGGATCGTGTTTGTGACCTACTGGAATGAGAGCAGGATATTGTTGATTTTGTTTGCGGTCTCATCCCAGGAGAACTGTTTTACCTGCTCGAAACCCTTCACAATCATTTGGTTTCGAGTTGCTTCTTCAAATACTACCTTGGCAATTGCCTCAGCTATCTCCTCGATGGAATAGGGATCAAAATAGAGCGCAGCATCGCCGCCGACCTCGGGAAGAGACGAGCTATCGGCGGCAATGGATGGGGTGCCGCATGCCATTGCCTCTGCAAGGGGAATGCCGAATCCTTCATAGAGTGACGGCAGCACGAAAAGCTGCGCACCATTGTAGAAAGCAAGTAATTCACTACTGCTGACTTTACCGCAGAAGATGACGGAGTCTTTTTCCTTCATGGTGGAGCGCTGTTCAAGGATTTCATCATAGAGCCAACCCTTGCCACCGACAAGTACGAGTTTAATATCTTCGTTACAACGCTGTTTAAAAAGCTCGAAAGCCTGAAAAAGGCGAACCAGGTTTTTGCGTTTCTGCAGCACGCCGGTATGGAGGATGTACGGTGAGTTGATTTGATATTTGCGGCGAACAGCCTCAACACTGCTGTCGTCTTCCAACCTACGGTACAGCTTGCTGATGCCGTTGTAGGCAACTGTAATCCTGTTTGCCGGGATGTTGTAGAGTTCTACGATGTCTTTCTTCGTATTTTCTGATATCGCGAGAATATGGTCAGCTGAGGTTATTCCCCGATAACTGTCCAACCTCAGCCTGAACCTGTCTTTGGGGGTGAAGTAATCCTTAAAATAATGAAATGCCAGGTCCTGTACCCTGAAGAGTGATTTGCCCTGCCAGAAGTGGGGCATTTTTTGATTTATGAACAATCCAACCTTATCTTTCTGGAGCCCGGTCTTATGTAGGAAGACCGTATTCAACCAGCAGAGGTAACGCAGGTTCTGCATCCATGAGACCGGATAGGGGAGATGATGGAGTAAGAGTCGCTCGGTTTGTACAAAATCATGTGAACTGAAGTCGTCATTACAGTAGACCGAGTATTGTAAGGGACTGTCGGCCCGTGCCAGAGCATTGATGATTTCCAGATAGGAGACGTAGTCACCGCATGCAAAAGGGGTATATTTCAGGTTTACCGGGATTGATACATTCATGTCTTTTTCCTGTTCAATTCAGCGTCATTAAGAGCTTTAACGGACATGAGAGTCCCTAGGATAATACCAAACATTATGACAAATCTGGCCATTGCATAGACCGGGTGAAACCAGCCTAGAATCAGAAAGAGGACGATGCCAATGAAAATCGAGTCGGCGATAATGGAATACTCCTTGACGACAGCGTTTTTACGGATTTTCCAAGCAGTTGAGAGCGCTGAAACAATCAGGAAGCTAAAAGCGCTGAAACCGACCACGCCAGTCCTCATGATGAACCAGTAATAAAGGTTGTGAATATTCTCAAAATTAAACTGGAAGGAACCAAGTGTCAGCGGCAGGTTCCATAGCGGTTTAAGGCCATAGCCAAAAAGAGTGAAATGTTTGAGCGTGAGGAAATTATAAATAACTGCAATACGATAAATGGCTGAAGATTTCATGTCGGTGGAGGTAATACCGCTATTCATTCCACCGAATCCTTCCCAGCCGATAATCATGAGATAAATGAGGGAAATTCCAATGGACACCATACCTACAAGCAGCAATCTTTTACGCATTTTCGAAGAGATATGCAGAAAGGTAAGTGCAAAACATACACAGCATCCGAGCCATACAGCTCTACGAAAAGAGAGTGCTATGATCACCAAAGAGACAATAACCAGCATGCTCTGCAGCACTATTGAATTTTTGGTTAGGTGGTTTTTACTGAGCGCGACAAAAAAGAAATGGATAAAGATGACAAAGGTAAAGAGAGTGGCATCATCGTAAAATATTGGTGTTGCAGGAGAAAGCTGTTTGAAATAGAAGATGAATCGATAGATACCCAGCCAATTTGAAAGGCAGATCCCGATGAGCACAAAATAGAGAAAACGACGTAGTCCATTTTTATCTCGTATTGTCACTCTTGCTGCAAAATAGGCAAGGTACACATAGAGCCAGGTTTTAAATTGGAAATATGGAACGAGATGCGCCACAGAAGAGTCCATGTCTATACCAGTATCCGAGGTGTTGAGGGATCCGGTGGTCGCTGTATCCGGTGAGAGGAAAAGCGAAATAAGTGCAGAGGCTACAATAGTGAAGCCTGTCAGCACCAGAGGTGAAAAGAGGGTATCCTTATGGATAAGCACTTTTCTTTGGTAGATGAGCAACGGGAAAATGGTTAGAAAAATAGAGCCGATAAGCAAAATGTCCGTTCCGTACAAGCCGGGGATGACCAGAGACTTCCCATAGACAAGAGTGAGGGAACGGTCCCAGCGCTCATTGACAATGAGGTTGGTCGGGAATTCCTCCAGCACCATGATGGTCAAAAGGGAAGCAGCGATAAATATACCTGGTCGGCGGATGATGAGCATGGCTGCCAATGGAACGCATGGGAGCGCCAGGTAAAGTATGTTTTTGTCCAGCAGGGTCAGAAGAAGTCCGCTTGCAGTACCACATAGGAGTAAGCCTGGCACGACGACACATATGAAAAAGGCGAATCTTGCTGGCAAAATATTACCCTGCTCAGAGCTTCGGAATTGAGGCGAGGTATTTCAGGTTCAGCTTGGTACTGAAATCTTCCGGTCTTCGTATGGTGCTATCAAAGGCATGGGCAATGAAAGCATATGATATCCCCATGAGCAGCCCCAGAAACATTCCCGCCAGCAGTGCCAACGATCTTTTCGGCTTTTTGTGCCCACTGGGCAGGGTGGTGGGTTGCACAAGTTTAACGGTATCCAACCTGCCAAGCTCCGCTGACTCCATTGTAACGGTATTCTGGTAGGTGGTAAGAAGTTCATTGTATATTTTTTCTTTGGCAGCTATCTCGCGCTGAATCCTGTTGAGCATAACCTGTTTTTGCGGGGAGAGGTTGATGACATCAGTATACGCTTTGATATTTTCCCGGAGGGGTTTGACAGAGGGATGGGATTCACTGCTTTTTGCGATGACTCTGCTCAACTCTTCATGCATTTTAATAACATAGAGCCTCATCTCGCTCATGATATGATCATTGGTGGCGACACCCTTAAGAATATTGGGAGTATTTTCACTGCTGCCTTGCCGCTTGGAGTTGAACAGATCCTGATTAAGCTGGAAGGTGTCGTTATTCATCAGTTTGAGCCATTCCTTTTCAGCCTGGGTAATCTCTGTTTTTACCCGCTCAATCTCTGTGAGAAGAAACTTAGAACTGCCGAATGCTTTTGCAGAAACAAAATCGTTCCTGTAGGAAATGAACTGGGTAATTATCTCATCTAAAGTTTCCTTGCATTCAACTGGGTCTTTTGCTTCATAGACAAGTTCCAGGATAGTACTGTTTTCCAGGCGGTTAACATTAAAGTTATTGTATACAGCCTTAATGGAAGCACCTCGTGGATCATGTTCTTTTTGCCACCCCTTGATATTACACTTATGACCTATCCAGCGTTTAAGGTCCATGTACCATAGTTTGATTCGCTCGATATTGCCTATTCTTCTTTTCTCTCCCAGATCAAGCTCGTCTACTACCTTCTCCATGATTACAATGTTTTTGAGTTCCTGGATGACTGTTTCAAAAAACGCGAGCTTTTCCGTGTCCGAAATATAGTAAGCTGAGCTCGAACGGACTATGGGGATTGCACCAGATGCGAGATCGACATGGAGCCTTGCCTTTACCTCATAGGTGGAGACGATGAGCCAGAATACGGCAAAGGCCACACCTGCTGTGACAAGCAGTGTGGCCACTATAATCGATATTTTGCGTTCAAATATAATCCTGACGATGTCGGAAATGATTATAGGATGGTAGGTGGTATTGCCTGCTGACGTGCTCGAGTCCATATAGCTATCCTGATAGGTTCTTGGAGGTACTTTTACTCTCTCTTTAGGCTTGGGGAGGTTGCTAAAGAAGTCTATGAATAATCATTGGGATTGGGTATTTTCTTTTATTGAGGACGCCGCCCAACACTTCAATCCCTTGTGATTGTAATTTCTCTACATAGTGTTGCACCTTGACGGAAGAGAACAAGCCGTATTCCAGGCAGATAATTGCACCTGTGACTGCTTTCAGTTGCTCGTAAATGAACGGCCCCGAGGAGAGACTCTCACAATCCAGTATAATCGTGGAATACTCTTTTTCGAGGGCCGTAATCGTGTCATGGAAGGCTTTGATACCGGTGCGTGATGGGCCGATCAGCGATTTAATGGAACCTGGCATGAAATGCAGATTTTCAAAACGGGTACTGAAGACCAGTTCTTCACTGTCAAACTTTTCGCCAATGCATTTTTCATAACCTGGCGCATCCAGACGCCCCAGGACAGGAGTGAGCGCTCTTTTGGATCTGCTCCCTGCATCAATTAGCAGGATTGGCCCATCGCCTCTTTCTGCTTCTTGGACGGCGTAGAGAAGGCTAGTAAAGCTTTTTCCCTCCTTAGGTCCTACGCTTGTGACTGCGATGACATTTTTTCCTTCCTCTATGTTTTTAGGAAGTATTATTTCATCTGAAATACGAGAAAACATGTAGGGCTGTTTCTCGTATTTACGTAAGAGTTTTAAAGTGTTCCTCATATTTATTGATATTTTTTTTAAGTTTAAAAATAAAAATGTTAACGAGTGAAAGGTGAAGTGGGGGGAAGAAATGTTTATATCTCGACAAATGTCTGCGGTGTAATGATTGCATTTTCCATGACTTTTTCGGTGTTTTCAAGAACGGTGCCTTCAAACAATACGCAGTTCTTGAGAGTCGCGGGGAAGTCGATTGTAACGTTTCTGCCCACGACGCAGTTGGTCAGTTCGGTTTGAGGGTGTATGGTAGCCGAATCATGAATGATATTTTCTACCCTTTGATTATTCAACTCAGCCATGTTGCATGCGAGTAGGTCACTTGGAGTCGTGAGGTTTATATCCAGACTGACCAACTCCTTACAATAAACCGGTTCACCATCATCAATGAGGATTTGAATGGAATCGGTTATTTCATATTCATCACGCATTGCGGTTCTGGGTGTGCGCCGGATTGCATCGAATATTGGCAGGTCGAAGAAATAAAGACCGCAACCTTTGAGACGGGTTTCGAGGTAGCGTGGTTTTTCGATAACACGTTTTACCCTATCTGTTTCTTCGTCTAGTAGCACTGCAAAATTTTTCTGAATGGCCTTGGGTTCATCTTGCTTAACGACGAGACAACTGCCGCGTCCCGTATCCATGAATCGGGAGGTAATTGTTGAAATACTGATTGTTTTGAAGAAAATGTCGCCTAAAAGCATGACAAATGGTGAATCTATATACGGTTGTAGCTGCCCTAGGGCATGTGCAATACCTAATACGTCTTTCTGTTCAACATAGTGAATTTTTACGCCGTTTGTTTCACCGTTGCTGAGGTAGCGAGATATTTCATATCCCAGATGGCCTATGACTATGAAAACTTCTTCAATGCCCATCTTTTTCAAGATGTCAACCTGATACTGAATGAGTGGCTTATTGCATATAGGCAACATCGGTTTCGGGTAGTGAGTACTGAAAGGAGCCATTCTCGTGCCGCGACCACCAGCCAGAATCACACCGACTATTTTCTCAGGATTTTTCGTGTTCATTCGGGTTTTGTTGTTCTGGTAACTGTTTTTTAATTTTTTTGGTTCTCGATCACATCTCGAATAATCTTTTCGTGGGTATTCAGGATGAATTCCCTGTCAAAGTGGGTGTTCATCTGTGTTCGACTGTTTTCCTTTAACTGTTGAAGATATGCATCATCAGTAAGCAGTCGTTTTATCTGTTCAGCGCAACTTACAGTATCACTGAAGTAACAAGCTGCACCACCTGCGACCCAACGGTTGAAAATATTATCATGGGCGATAACGGCCGAACCTGCAGCAAGGGCTTCTACAAGTGATGGGTTTGTCCCCCCCACTGTGTGTCCATGTATATAAAAACGTGCGAAAAAACGTAATGCTCCAACAATCTCTTGATCATATATTGCACCCAAGAAGCAAACATCCTTATTGGTTACATCCTGTACCTTCCGGTGGTAAGGAATTTGTCGATTATACTTTCCCAGTATAACCAGTTTGCAGTTTCTTTGTTCAAGTGAAAATGCATTTACAATTTCCAATATGGAGTTTTCAGGTTCCGGCCTGGCTATAACCAGAATATATCCATCAGCCTGGAGGTTGTATTTCTCGATCAAAGAGGACTCGGAGCGTTGGATTATTTTTGCGGTATAGGGTGCGGTTGTGATTTTACTTTTACTACAGTTTTTGCTGAGGTGTTTTTTTATTTCCGGATGATCGGCAATGAGATGGTTGGCGATTAAACATCCTACCCGTTCATTGAGATAGAGCCAAGCTTTTTCAATCAGACCCCATTTAGCTCTTTTCCACTCCAATCCGTCCATATTAATAATATTCGGGATGCGGCGAATACGATACGGAAGCGAAAAAAGTGCTGTATTATATCCGAGGGTAAGTACGAGTATTTTTCCTTTTCTTTGGAGAACGTGAAAAGTTGATTTGAGATCAAAAACTATGGTGCCCAAGGCCCCGCCAGTTTGAACGGGTATATGGACAAGCTCTATATCATTAAAGAGTTCTGTCTGAATCCGACCTGTACCATTTTGCTGGCAGTAAACGCTGACTTTCCAACCACGTTGGGCCAAATGAAGAGAGAATTGTTCCGCAAATGTTTCAAAACCACCATAGTTTGCTGGTATACCGTGACAGCCTACTATGCATACCTGATAATCGGTTACAGACATATAAATAATTATTAGAGGATAGTAAGACGCATGGAGAGATCAACTCAGGGCGCATTTTGGTAAGGAGTAGCAGTTTGAAAATACATGAGTATGCAAACTCACTTGGTCACAAATAGAGAAGGCAACTGATTACGATTATTAATTACAGTAATAAAAAATCATGCTGCTTGGTTCATGGACTGCTGTAGTTTTTGGCATAATACCGCTAATCAGGTCATATATATAACAGTGGCGTGCTTCTCTTGTTAAAGGTCTCTTTGCGAGCCATTGTTGGAAATAAAGCTGTTCAGTGTTTTCATACCTACCAGGGCGAGAAGTGATTATAAATAATTAGCCTGTACTTGTTTACCTGCCGCTTCCTGAAGCTATTGCCTTAACGGTCATGAGCAGCAGTTTTATATCCAGTCCAATGGACCAGTTGTCTATATACTCAAGATCCATATTCATCCACTGTTCAAACGATGTATTATTCCTGCTAGTTACCTGCCAGGTACAAGTCAATCCCGGCTTCATTGAAAGTCTTCGTCGTTGCCAGAGCTTGTAGGCTCCCACTTCTGATAAAAGGGGGGGTCTTGGCCCAACAAGACTCATTTCACCTTTCAAGACATTGATGAGTTGTGGGAACTCGTCCAGACTCATTTTTCGCAATACTCTTCCAACCCGTGTTATCCGAGGGTCTTTCTCTATTTTGAATGCTGGCCCGTCCATTTCATTCATAGTCAGCAATTTCTTTTTCAACTCATCAGCACCTTCGACCATAGTACGGAATTTGTAAAGACGAAAACAACGGCCGTTCAGCCCTACACGTTGCTGGGAATAGAATACGGGACCTTTAGATGTAAGTTTAATAATGAGAGCAATGAGCAGGAAAAAGGGAGAGAGAAAAATAAGCCCGATAAGCGCTCCTGTATAATCAAATATCGCTTTAAGAATTAATTCGTTTGAGTTTTTCGGCCCAGAAGATAATACCAAGGTGGTAATCCCCAAAAAACTTGCAATCTCCACACTAGCTGTCTTGGGATAGTATTTTACCTTGTTAATCTGAAAGTCGGGCAATATCCTGACATTTTTACCCATCTCCTCAGCAAAGTAAATATATTCATTGATATTCTTGATTTTTTTTAAAGGGATGCCGAAAACGATTTCATCAATAGTAGTACTCTTCAGAAGCCTTTTGAAGTCCTTCATTGTACCTGTGACCTTAACCCCTTGACACACTTCTCGACCAATAGCATCGGCATTCTCAACCAGCTCAAGTGCCCCAATAATCCGATATCCTGATTCTTTCCTGGCCATGACGGAATTGATAAAATCCTGAGAACGCTGCTTTGAGCCAATGATCAAAATATAACGGATGTTGTAGTCGTGCCTTCTGAATTTTGTCAAAAGTTGGAAGACTAAGCATTTGAACAGGGAAAGAACCGTAAATATGTAAAAGGAAAAAATCACGATAAATAAACGACTTACAGATTCAATGTGAAGTATGTAGCAGAAAAAAACAAGTCCGGCAACCCCGCCTAATGTTGCCTTGAACGACTTGAGTATCATCTGGGATATGGTACTGTGACGGAACGGCTCATATACGCCGAACAGCCTGAGGCTTGTGTGAAATGCCATGACCGCCAGCAAAGAAACGAAGTTGTAATCAATATCGTTGATGAGGACTCCGGGGACGAGCAATGAATACGTTCGGGTCAGGTAAGCCGCATGAAAACATAATACCACCAAACACAGATCTATAATCTGGTGAACTCTGTAGAGAATCTCTGAATTGTTCCGTAACATGACATTCAAGTCTGTCGAATTTCTATGTGTAGAATCAGAGTGTTGTGTCCAAGGCGCCCCCTTTGTTAACTTTGATGGGGCTTAGGGGAGCTAGAGTAGCCTTTGTTTTCCAACAAATGGTAAGAGACGAACTACATAATTTTTATATAATAGACATAGTTAAGATATTGCAAGCAATTACCTACACCTAACTGTTATTTTTGGTCCCTTTTTATGCGGGGAAAGTTGCCTGCGACACAGAAAACACTTGACAGTGGGCCGGTACAGTAAGGGTAGATAGTTTTTCCATGCAACCCTTTTTAATTTCATCCAAGTCTTTAAAAATTCTTTTGTGTATCCTTTCTGAGTGCCCATTTTCAACGTGCCTCCTCCTGAGTACATAGTATCATTTGCACGTTTTCAGTGTCTCTTTTTTCTATACTCCACAACAAAAAACTAAAACTGCGTTAACCTTTACCTCCTCATTTTCGTATCATTGCTGCCCTGTTTTGACGATTTCATCTTTTTTTCATGTTCGGTTCATACACTCTTCATCCCTGCTGGATAAAAGGGTGGCAGAAGAAAATTGTAAAAAGTCGCTACCTAAACAAACAGGAACAGGGAGAAAAAAATGAAACAGATTTTAGCATTGATATGCTGGTTATGCGTCATCATACCAGGCAGCACAGGGAATGCGGGTCAACAGACTTCCAGGGAGCAGGTACTGTCTCCATACTTTCATGTTGAGGGAGTGGACTCTGGAGTTGAGCGTTTTCCACTCAAAAGCACAGACGTGCAGGTAAGCATTACAGGTGTGATTGCCGAAGTCACCGTTAAGCAGTCTTATGCAAACATGGGAAGTCAGACGATCAACGGGAAATATATTTTTCCCGGCTCAACAAAGGCGGCCGTTCATGGCATGAAGATGATCATTGGAGAACGGGTGATTCACGCTGAAATTAAAGAAAAGGAAGAAGCTCGCAGCACCTATGAAACCGCCAGAAGACAAGGGAAAAACGCTGCCCTACTTGAGCAACAGCGTCCTAACGTATTCAGCATGGAAGTTGCCAACATTATGCCTGGTGACACCCTGGAAGTTGAGCTCAAGTATACAGAACTGCTGGTTCCTGAAGATGGAACCTATGCGTTTGTCTATCCAACGGTTGTTGGTCCCAGGTATTCTAGCAGCACTGATGGAGCAGCCCAACAGAGCAAGAAATGGGTTGCCAACCCCTATCTTGTTCAGGGCAGTAAACCACAGACTGCGTTTAACATTTCTGTCGGATTGTCCACAGGGATGAAGCTCCAGCAGTTGACCTGTCCAACTCATGAGACAGCTATTTCCTATCAGGATGAATCTCGAGCCAGGGTTGTTTTGCAAGACCCTGCAGTATTTAGCGGTGATCGCGATTACATGCTCAAGTACCGTCTTATGGATAAGCAGATAGCCTCAGGATTGATCCTTGAACAAGGGGAGAACGAAAATTTCTTCCTGCTTATGGCACAGCCTCCTGACACAGTACGCCGCGAAATCATCCCACCAAGGGAGTACAGTTTTGTCATTGATATTTCAGGTTCCATGGACGGTTTTCCCCTTGATACCGCCAAAGTGCTTATCAAGAAGCTTATCGGAAAACTGCAGCCCACTGATGCATTTAATGTATTGCTTTTTGCCGGTGGTTCTCAGGTACTTTCCCCGACCCCTCTTCCTGCAACCCAGAATAATATAAATCGGGCTATCCATCTGATTGAACATAGTCAGGGCGGCGGTGGAACCGAGCTGCTCCAGGCAATGAAAACGGCAATGAGCCTTCCTCGAAAAGAAGGGGTTGCAAGAACCATGGTGGTGATAACTGATGGTTACATCAGTGCGGAGAAGGCTGTGTTTGCAAATATTCAGGAAAACCTGAACAATACCAACGTGTTTGCCTTTGGTATAGGCAGCAGCGTCAATCGCTACCTGATTGAGGGAATTGCCAAGTCTGGCCAGGGGGAGCCTTTTGTCGTGCTCCATCCAGATCAGGCAGAGGCTACTGTGCAACGATTCCATGACTATATTGCAGCTCCAGTGCTCACCGATATAGGCATACAGTTCAATGGTATAGCTGCCTATGATATAGAACCCGTCAAGATCCCTGATCTTTTTGCCCAACGTCCCATTATTGTTTTTGGTAAATGGAGGGGTAAACCTGAAGGAAGCATTACACTTACAGGGAAGAACGGGGCTGGCGAGTATCTGCAAACCTTCAATGTAAGCGACCAGGCCAGAGCAAAAAATTCCCAAGGGTTGGGGTATCTCTGGGCAAGTTCACGGGTAGCACGGCTCTCCGACTATAGCCCTAATACAGCAGATGCCAAACAAAAGGCAGAGATCGTCAACCTTGGGCTGAGCTATAATCTCCTCACGGCTTTTACCTCTTTTGTGGCAGTTGCAGAAGAAATACACAACCCTGAGGGTGACGCGCAAGAGGTTACGCAGCCATTGACCTTACCCAAAGGTGTCTCAAACCTGGCCGTTGGCTATGGCATGCAAAAGGTTCCAGAACCAGGCATAGTGGTCATGAGCCTGCTCATCCTGTTCGGTATTCTACTCAGGGTGGTGCAAAAAAAGCATGCACTCACCTCTTGGAGCAAAAGATGGTAAAGGAGCACTCCAGGAAAACACTGGCTGTAAAAACAGCCTTTGCTCTCGCTGTTGCAGCTTGTGCGTACTGGTTGAAAAGCGAGTACAGCCACGGTAACAGCGAGAGTTTGCAATGGATTCTAGGCCCCACCGCCAGCATGGTGGAAATGCTCTTTGGTATCCCCTTTGTTCACGAAGCTGGTATCGGGTGGCTCAATCATCAGTACGAGGTGGCAATCGCGCCATCTTGTGCTGGTGTGAACTTCCTGATCATCCTTTTCTGCATGTCCTCTTTTCAAGTAATTTCCAGTGCAAGGACAGTAAGATACATCGCTCCAATGATTGCAACGACCTCACTGCTTGCTTTCGGAGTAACGCTTTTGGTGAACAGCCTGCGAATATGGATATCCATCGGCTTGTACCAAGCGGATATATATAGCAACTGGCTGACTCCTGAACTGGTCCACCGAATTGGCGGGGTCTGTGTCTACTATCTGTTCCTCTACTTTTATTATCTGCTGGTATGGTTTATTCTTAAACAGACTGCATTATCCACGGACAAGACTTTCGGGATAAAGCTTAAGCAGGAGTTTGTGCTGTTACTGCCGTTGTGCTGGTATCTCCTTTTCACCATCGGGATACCGTATCTGCATAATGGGTATAGCATCAATCCAGACCAGTTTATTTTCCATGCACTGATCGTTGCTGGCGTAAGCACAGCGTGTACTGCTGTTATCCTGTCCATAAGCAACATGTGTAAAAAGCACTATTACAGAGCAATAGAATGACCAAGCCCCATATCCTCGTTGTTGAAGATGAACCAGCCATTGCTGAAACCATTCAATATGCGCTTGAAACTGACGGTTGTGTGGTGCAGTGCCTCCATACCGGGATGGAGGTCATTGCAGTACTTGGAAAAGGGGGAATCGACCTCATTATCCTCGACATAGGGCTGCCGGACATCAGTGGAATTGAGCTGTGCAAACAGATACGAGCGCAATGGTCGGTACCAGTGATCTTTCTGACTGCACGTTCAGATGAGATTGACCGCGTGGTTGGGCTTGAGATTGGAGCCGACGATTATGTGGTCAAACCGTTCAGCCCCCGTGAACTGGCAGCACGGGTAAAGGCGGTCCTCAGACGCACAAAAGCTCCTGGTGAACAGGAACTGCCAGCCAGCTCGTTTCAGCTTGATGAGAGCAAGCGCGAGATACGCTATTGCGGAGTGAGCATAGAATTATCGCGCTACGAATATAATATCCTGGCAGTGTTCATCAATAAGCCTGGTCAAGTGTTCAGTCGGGACCAGTTAATGGAGCAGGCCTGGGAAGAGCCAGATGCAAGTATGGATCGAACCGTTGATGCGCACATCAAAAACATCAGAGCTAAACTCAGGCAGGTGCATCCTGAATATGACCCCATCGTGACCCATCGCGGAGTGGGATACGCACTCAAGGAAAAGTTATGAAAGTCAGTACCAAAATATTTCTCTGCTACCTGGTCATGAGTGCGGTTTGCCTGTACTTCCCATTTGACTGGGTGCTTGACACCATGCGAACCAGATACCTGGAAGGAGTTGAAGACCCTTTGGTGGACCAGGCAAATATTCTGGCTGCACAGGCAGAATATGAAATGGAGACAGGAACGTTTGATCCACAGCGATGGTCTACGTTTTTTGACCATGCATATAAACGCACCGTAGATGCAAAAATATATAAACTCTTGAAAACAAACATAGATACCAGGGTGTATATCACAAACAGCAAAGGTATTGTGGTGTTTCATTCAGTAAACCCGGCGCTTGTGGGTGAAGATTACTCCATGTGGCGCGATGTAACCCGGACACTCAGAGGGGAATACGGAGCACGGACCTCCCGGTTTGAAGATGCACCTGAAAAGTCCTCGGTACTCTATGTGGCAGCCCCCATTGTGCTCAATAATGCAATTGCAGGTGTACTGACGGTAGGCAAGCCCACAACCAACATCACCTGGTTTGTTGAGCAGGCAAAATTCCAGGTTGTGGTAACCGCCCTCCTCGCCTTGCTGGCGGCAGGCATCTTGAGCTATCTCATCTCCCGCTGGATAACGGTTCCCATCAGCAGGTTAACCCATTATGCCAACCAGGTGAGGGATGGGCAACGGGCTGAGTTTCCCCAACTGGGTAACAGTGAAATAGGAGAAATGGGCCACGCCCTGAAAGAGATGAAAACAGCGCTGGATGGAAAGCAATATGTGGAGCAATATATACAAAACCTGACCCATGAAATAAAAAGCCCTTTATCAGCAATACGTGGTGCCTCAGAGTTGCTTGAGGAGCCGATGAGCGATGCGCAGCGGGCAAGGTTTCTGGCTAATATCAAAAATGAGTCGCTCCGCATTCAGGATATCATTGACAGAATGCTTGATCTCTCCACCCTTGAAAGTAAATCAAAGCTGACCACCATTACCGAGATCAACGTCAGTGGTTTGGTCAATACCGTTATGGAGAGCTTTGAACCGATTTTTTCCTTAAAAAATATGAATACGGAGGTAAAGGTACCAGAGGGTGCGATGATTGCAGGTGATGCTTTTCTGCTCCATCAGGCTCTGGGCAACCTTGTTCAAAATGCTGTGGATTTCAGCCCTGAGCAAGGGAAGATTACCGTTTCTGTTGAAGAGACAAAGGATGGTGTTCAGATATCTGTTAAAGACCGAGGTGCTGGTATTGCCCCCTATGCAGAAAGCAAGGTGTTTGAAAAATTTTTCTCCCTGCAGCGACCCGATACAGGGAGAAAAAGCACGGGCCTCGGGCTTAACTTTGTGCGCCAGGTAGCTCTTCTCCACGGTGGAGATATTGTGCTCCAGAATAACGCAGAGAGAGGGGCTCAGGTAATTTTTACCTTACCCAAGACCTGACCCCGTACACGTTACCCTGCCGCAAACGATGTTCCCTTCAAGCGGTGGAGTTTTTGCTCTCTTCCGGCTTCATCGTAAAGCTATACTGATCTGCGGGTTAGGTTCCTGCTCCCTCTCATGTTGAGCAAGGTTTTCGGAACTGTTCAGTTGCGCATGATCACAAGATCTCTCTGGATCGAGCGCATTTGATCAGGTGATATCATCTGGCTCTCTTCCAGCGCATCAGTCATTTGATCGGTGAGTTTGGTCGCCGGATATTTTTTCGAGGCGATCAAGGCTGTGACAATAACATTGGGTGTATCGAAACGGGGTCTGAAAAACTGGAGAGTATTTATTTCATCCACGATTGGCCCCTCAATATTAAACCAATCCAATTCCAGATTTTCCGCTTCGGTTGCTTTTCTTATTTCCTCAAGCTCCGCAACATATTGAGCATTTGCTGTATTGCTCATTATCATTTCCAGAGCTGGTATGCTTTTGGCCAGAATTGCTTGTAATTGATTGGTGTAAAATTCCAGAGCAGATGGTCGCGTCTGGAAAAAGGCCGCAGCCGCAAGTGCGTACTTCCCACGTTGATAAATCGCTTGTGGATAGACCAAGCTTTCCAGTTCATTTATTTCGTGTTCAGCATTCTCTTCCCGGAATAAGAGCGTCTGCAGTTGATCGGTAAACCATTTGAGATTGTTGTATTCTATTGGCGATTCTATTGCGCATTTGAATACAAATAACCCGTCACCTTCCGGGTTTTGAATAGGTAAAGCCAGCACCAGCGGGTAGGAGCCTGCGCTGATAGAATCAATTTTACGTGCATTGATCAAAGCAATTTCCGGCCAGGCGAGATTCATGCGTACCACTGGCGTTCCTTTTGCTTTCCATGTATCCAATACGTGTATTAGCTCATCCTGCTTTGCAGTAATTGAGTTTATAAAATCCTGGTGAAACTGTTGGTAGAGCCGTTTAACTGTTCCCGGATAATAGATTTTATGCCGTTGGTTATCAAAAGAGAGAATGTACTCTTCTTGTCCATAGACCGCACTGAATGATCCGCTCACATGCCCCTCCATGGGATGGATTAACACGACTGTTGTGACGGTGAGAATAGTGAATACCTTTTGCCAATTCATACGCTCTACCCTCCCAATAATTCTTCAAAGACTTTACAATATGGGAAAGATGAATAGCAATCACCTTAGCTCACGGATCTGACGTTCCATATCCTGCTGTACTTTTTCAGGAAAGGGTGCCAGTGAAGGCCGCCCATTCTCATCTCTGACCACCCAGGCCGTTTTCTGCATACCAAAGGCCAGCTTGGTCCGGCTGCCGTCCGCTTCTGCTTTAAAATATTCAAAAAAGAATTCCGCAGACACGGCGGTCAGCCGTTTCAATGCCATGGTCACCCGGATGCTGTCGAACGGCATGGCCTCCCTCAGGTGATCCACCCGGCTTTCCAGGCAGATGAGTTCACCCATTTCTCCGGTTCCCCTGAAGCATTCCGGCACCAGATTGTAAAAATACCGGTCACGGGTTTGGCCCTGCCATGAAAAATAATTGGCAAAGTAGACATTGCCCACCAGGTTGGAGTTATCCAGGGAGGTCTCAATGGCCTGTTCGTGTATGACGGGCACCACGGACGGTCCATCCGGAGCTTTGTACACCAAGGGGGCTGATTCACATTGATCTGCAAGAGCTGTCATGGGCTCGTCAAGGGGCTCCAGCCGGTTGGGCAGGTCGTTCTGGGGCAGCAGGAGCACGTTGGGGTTTTCCATGAAATCCCAATAGTATCCGGGATAGGGTTTGGGCTTAACCAACCCGTGGCCGATCACCTCCACCCAGGTGGTATTCTGGATGCATTTGGCCACACGCTCGTGACTGCCGTCGGGCCTGATCTTCCTGAAGTCATAGGTCAGCTCCATAGTGGAATCCGCCGGGCCCCCGTTGCCCGAGGCCCACAACTGGACTTCAATACGATCCTTGACCGTGGCCTCCCCTAAAATATACAGGTGGGTATCATTGGTGACCTGGCCAAATTTACCCGAGGTAAATTCATCTCCCAGAGTCTTCAGTACCGGCCACACCGAGGCCTCTCTGACCTCTCCAAGCCAGAAGCAGTAATTGGAAAAATAAACGGTCCGGCTAAGCTGGGCACTGGGCCGGAACCCCACATGAAAGCACTGATAGAAAATGCCCTGCCCCTGGGGTCCGTCCAGGTTCATGCCCACATGATCCATGTTGAACAGATTCATGTAATCAACCATATACGGATCTACAACTTCTTTTTCCCTGGAAACCTGTGTTACGGTTAACGCTGCAATACGCTCCGGCCCCCAGGTCAGATCCACATCCATGGTCAGCACCAGGGTTTCCCGGTCACCTGCCACGGCCCTGAACAACACCTGGCCCTGATGGTGCTCAAGAATTTCCATGGCAGCACCTGATCCGGCCTCACTTTTTTTCAGAGTTTCAAGCAGAGCCCAGATCCGCGTGCCTGCCTGATCAAGGGTATCCGGATGACCACTTTCAAGCGCATTCATGAGCGGGTCTAAAAAAGCTGCGCCTCTTTTGCCCAGTAAAGCAACCCATTGATCTCTGGATCGCGGCGTTACCGGGGCCAGGTCACAACCCTGGCGGCCTTGACCAATGACGCCCAGCAATATGCGGTCGTCATGGGACAGGGAAATGGTGTGTTCCTCTTCTCCGTCGATAACCGGCCTTCCGGATTCTGTCCAGGTCACAGATTTATGTGTTTCACTGCCAAAAACCTGCTCTAAAAGCATCCGGATCAACGGTTGTTCAAGGCTGTGTCGTTCTTCTTTATCTTTTTCATGAATTCCAGGAACAGCATCCAGGGAGAACATGGGGATATCCAGGGAGAATCGGGTACAGGCATCCTCAAGAATCCTTGTGACAATGCCGGTATCCCTTTCAGCCGGAGACTTCAGATCTTTGATTTCCGGCAGTCCCTCTTTGCCCTTGAGCACCTTGACCCGGTAGGTCTGAAGCTGCTCAAGGCATTTGCCCTGAGCATCTGCACAGACGACATCATACTCGATCTCGTCATCTGTTTTGGCCGTCATGCGGGTTACAGCAGTCACCGAAACCGTTTCGTCATGTCCGGCCGTTATAGATGTCGGGTACATATCCAGTTCATCAATGACCACGGGCAGGCACGTTTTCTCCGGTACCAGCAGCAGGGCCGACTGCAGCAACGCATCCCTGAAAAACGGATCGCCAAGAACCAGGTGCTGATGCTCTTGATCCGGAAATGCCTCTCCGGCTGCATTGGCACCGGTTGCAAGACCTGCCTTAAAAACCGTCTCTCCCATGGCTCCATCACCCCGGGAAATGTCCAGAACAGTCTCAATACGTTGAAATGCTTTCCCCTGAAACAGCAGATCGCTGCGATAAAGATCCAGCACCGGATCCAAAGCAAGGGGAGCTCCGGTTTCCGGAACAGCAACCTCTGGAGTATCTGTATCGGGCAGTCCCAGGATAAACCGGGCACTGAAATGGGGTGAACCTGCCCCGGTATCAGCCCGGGCAACCGATGCATGAACCACCACCGGATCTCCAGGTTGCTTTTTCTCTTCCTTTACAGCCGTAATAATGATGGGACATCCATCCTTGGCATCCACGCTGATGGGTTTAAGCAGGCTGATATCCTGAACTTTTACCCGGGAGGGGAGCAAAGCACCACACACATGGGTCACTGCCTGAGCCATGGCCTCAAGGCCAAACACCGTGGGAAACAGAAAAGAGCCGTTAAAATCATGGTCTTTGAGATAGGGATCTGTATCCAGTGTCAGGTGCGTTTTAAAAACCGATTCAACACCGGGAGAAGATGAAATTTCTTCATCCAGATAGCGCATCCCCTGAAACGCTTCAAAGGATTCTGGCTGCCAGGTATCCAAGCCTTTCAAACGGGCCGTTACAATAACCTGGCCAGTGCCGGGATCATGTAAAAAAAGCCGGACAAATCGTTTCACGCCTTCAGGTGTGGGAATGGCATCCACCCCCATTTTCTTGAGCTGAGTCACGCTGCCCAGCCGCGCTCCCATGCCTTCATCCCGCCAGATACTGTAGGCGAGACTGACAGATGCAAACCCTCGCTTCTTGCCATACTGGCGGACAATCATGTCCAGCACCTCGTTGGAAAACCCATACCAGGCATTGCCCGGCATGCCGGTAACCCCGATAATGGATGTCATGGCGGCAAACATTTTCAAAGGTGCATTATTTAACGCATCCAGCAGATTCAGGGCACCCAGCACCTTGGGACTGATCTCGCCAAATGCCATGTCCGCCAAGACCTGGGCTGCAGGTTTCGGAAAGTTCAATCCAGCGCCGTGTACCACACCGGTGACCGGCCCCTGTTCCTTTGCAACCTCCCGAACCATTTCTGCAACGGCCTTGCCATCTGCGACGTCACAGACATAATACCGGGCACTGATGCCATACTCTTCAAACATTTTCAGGGCCTCTGCCGGGCTGCCCTTGTCTGGATTTTCCAGGTCATCCGGCAAAGGCGACCGGCCCACCAGGGCCAGCCGGACTCCGGTTTCAGAGGCCAGCGCCCGGACACAGGAGCGGGTAATGCCCTTGGCCCCGCCGGTCACTAGGATCACATCCTCTTCGGACCAGTCAATTTTCCGGGGCTGATATGCAGCCGGTTCCAGCAGGCGCTGTAGAGCCACACGACGGATTTTGCTATGATCAAACCCGGCCCGACTGAAGGCCTCCGGTGTTGCAACTTCTTCTATAATCCGGTCGGCAATCCAATCCTCTTCCAGGGTGGGGGAAAAATCAATAACCCGAACCCTTAAATCCGAACGTTCCAGATGAAGACTGGCAGCCAGACTGGATATACCGCAGGTCTCATACCTGCCCACTTTTTCTTTTTGACCGAAAAAGCCCCCGCCGAACTGGATAAATCCCAGGGTGGTCCGACGCCGGGGCGCACTGGCTGCAGGCGGAATTGCTGTGACCTTGCTCAACACCTTGAGCCGCTCTTTCAGCTGCTGCTCGTGGCCGCCTTTCTCGTCACCAAGCCGGATGGGCAGCACCATGAGAATATGGGAATAACTTATCAAATCCTCATGCCATTGATCCGGCCGGCCCATTGTCACACGGGCCCCTTCCCGGCCAAAGGCTTTGCGGACAGACTCGGCAAGCCCTTCTTCCTCAGAGGCCGCAAGAATAAGGACGTGACTGTTTTCCCAGTTATCCTCCTGCCGCTGGCGCTGGAATACAGGCGGTGGTTCATAAGCTTTTTCCACCAATACCGTTTCAAATTCCCTGACCCATGAATCCGGGTCTATTCCCACAGATTCCACGACCTCAACCTGATCCGCCCCCACAATCCGCTCCAGAATGCCGGCAATCTGGGAAAACGTTCGATTCAGGAGGGGTTCCAGATCCAGAGGCAGTTCCCCCCCCACATCCCGGGCTGTATCCTGGATGATGCGCTGCAGCTTTTCCACACTGATATTTAAATCCTTTTTAAGCAGCAGCTCCTGCTCCAGAGTCTCTTCCGGATATCCGGTCACGGCTACGGCATTGGCAAAAAGAACGGCTCGCACATTCTGTACAGGTTCAGGCACCGTGTCTGGGGCATCTGACGTTTCCAAAAGAGCAATGATTTCAGCCAGGGAAACACTGGCAAGGTCCATGGCATCTGGTGAAAGCAGTGTCCCGATTTCACGGGTTGTTTTGGCAATAATATCGCCCGCCTTTATCGAATCAAGGTTCAAATCATCCAACAGGCGCATGTCAGCAGACAGGCTGTCCACCGGAAATCCCGTTACCTCCGAGATCAAGGAAAACAATACCGCCCTGACATCCTTTTTGGCAGACTGGCGAGAGGCAGCCCCTGCAGTTGCAGGCGAAGGCTCAAGAAGGGCAACGATTTCAGCCAGAGAGGCATTGCCAAGATCCACAGTATCCGGGATTGCATCCACTCCGGTTTTGCGAACGGTTTTGGCTATGATATCCCCGGCTTTTATGGAGTCCAGATTTAAATCATCCAGCAGCCGCATTTCCAGAGAAAGGCTCTCTGCCGGGAATCCGGTCACCTCGGCGATCAAAGAAAACAATACCGCTGATACGTTTGAAACCGCTTCCGGCGCTTCCGTTACCGCAGGTTCTTCCGGCAAAGCCAGCGGGAGAGCCGGCTGCTGCACCACAGGGCTTAGCCCCGTCCCGCCGCCGGAGTGGGCATATTTGATATCCGAACGAATCACATCAGCCAGAAACCCGCCCCTGTTTTTCAGATACGTGGCCAGGTCATCGTTGGAAAGTCCAGGAATCAAGGAGGCCAGATAAGTATCGGCAGCCGACGGACTCGGAACCGGAACCACATCTTCAAAAGCCGTGTCAAAGGGTTTTTCACACGGATTTTCAATAAACTTTCGATCCGCAGGCGACACAAAGGGACGAACCAGCCGGTGATCGTAAAGGTTTTCCCACTGGATATCCACGCCCAGAACAAAGAGGTGCGCCAACACCGCATTGACATCCCGGTCCAGGAAGGGTTTGGAAGCCAGGGGCAGGCAGGCTGGCCCTTCAGGCCCCAGTATATCGGCAGCAAGTCCGGACAACACTCTGCCCGGCCCCACCTCGATAAAGACATCGCATTCCTTGGCCATGGCCTTCACCATGGTGACAAAATCCACCGGCTGAACCACCTGCTCTGAGAAATGGTCATCCAACGCCAGTCCAGGCTTAAGTTCTTCGCCAGTGGTACTGGAAAACAGGTGGGCGGCAGGGGTCTGTAATGGAATGTTTATACATTCCTCCTGTTTCAGGATATCCGATGCCGGTGCCGCCAATCTGGAATGAAAGGCGTTGGACACCTTGAGGCGAACGGTTTTAATGTCCTGCTCCACACAGAGTCCCACGGCCTGGTCAATGGCGGTTTTGTCTCCGGAAAGCACGATCTGGCGAGGAGAATTCACGTTGGCAATGATGAGGTAGCCGTCGACCTGTTCCAGCACCTTTTGGACATCATCAAGGCCTGCAAACAGGGTAACCATGCCCCCGCCCATCTCTTCCTTCGGACGCATGGCCTTACCCCTGACTGCGGCCAGGCGGATCAGGGTTTCAGCCGGCATGCCGCCCGCTGCATAGACCGCGCTCAATTCGCCCAGGCTGTGACCACCAACGGCATGAGCCCGGATGCCCAAGCGCTTGAGCCACTCAAACCAGAGCAGACTGTTCAGGCAAATGGCGGGTTGGGCATTTTCCGTCAGGGCCAGGCGGCCTGCCAGCTCATCAAGATCGGTATCGGTTTTGAACCGTTCAACCGGACGCTGTGTAAAATCGGCTATGGTTTCTCCGCCTGCATCCTGTACCCATTGATCTGCATCGGCAAACAAGTCCCGTGCCCAGGGGAAGCGCCGGATCAGCCCCCGCCCCATATTCACCTGCTGGGAACCCTGCCCCGGAAACAGCAGGCCGATTTTTTTATCCTTCTGGCCTTCACTGAAATAAACCTGACGGACCAGATCTGTTACCAGCCCTGATTCTCCGTCATGATCCAGGAGCTGCTTTTTTACAATTTGGAGCTGTTCCAGCAAGGCATCCGGTGACCCGGCAATCAAGGCCGCTTTCACCGGCAATGCGGCATCTGCCTCTTTCGCGGTCAGGGCCGCATAATCAGTCAGTTCACCGTAACTTACGCCCCGAACCGTTTCCAGGGCTTGATCCAGCTTTTGCACCAGCGCTGTTCTGTCGTGCGCACTCCAGACAAACACTTCGGTCTGCTGGGTGGTGGCCATGAGCGCCATTTCATCCATTTCCGGTTTCAGTTTCGGGCTGGGCACACCTGCCGACTCCATGGTGATATGGCAGTTGATTCCACCAAACCCCATGGAAGAGACCCCGGCCCGCATTCGGGTGTCCTGATCCAGAACCTCGCCGGAGATAATGGGATACAGGTGAACCGCCTTGGTATTAAATACCGGATGGGGTTCGGTGCACCCAGCCGTGGGGGGCAAAACCCGCTGATTCACGGCCATAACGGTTTTGATAAATCCCCCCACCCCGGAGGCTGCCTTGGTGTGGCCGATGATGGATTTAAGAGAGGTAATACCGCAAGGCCGAATATCTGACACAGGAAAGTCCGCGGTATCATCCTGGGAAAACGCCAGGGAGACCGCCTGAAGCTCAATTTTATCCCCCACACTGGTTCCAGTGCCGTGGCCCTCCACGAAAAACAGGTCTCGCACACTGTAAGGTGCTCGTTTATACGCATTTTGGATGGACAGGGCCTGGCCCGTGTCGCTGGGTGCGGTGATCCCCTGGCCCCCGCCGTCGGACGAGATGCCCCAGCCCTGGATCACTGAATAGATCTCATCCTTGTCCCTCAGGGCATCCTCCAGACGTTTGAGAACGACAAAGCCGCACCCTTCGCCGGGAATAAATCCATCCCCTTTACGATCATAAACATTCATCTCATTGTCGGTCAGGGCCTTGGTTTTTGAAAATCCGATCAATTCAAAACTGTCCAGGCTGATATCCACACCGCCTGCCAGCGCCATGTCCAGCTCTCCAACGGCAAGTTTGCATGCTGCCGTTGCCACGGCGATAAGCGACGAAGAACAGGCCCCGTCTACGACATATCCGCCCCCGTTCAAATCCAGGTAATTGCAGATTCTGCCGGCAATGGTATTGGCAAGCCCTCCGGCCAAGGTATCTTCTGTGGTTTTGGGAAAAACCGACTTGTACAGGCCCCCAAACCGTTCCTCTATCTGCACGATCTGATTTTCGGAAAGCCCCCTTTCCAGGGCCGCCGCCCTGAATGCCCTTCTGACAAAGGGCCAGCGAAGGCGCATGGTTCCTGCCCGGCTCTGTTCACCGGCCAGGCTGTTCCCTACGATCACCCCGGTCTTGTCCCCGGGGATATTCTTCAAATCAAAACCCGCATCGGTCACCGCATCAATGGCGACTTCCAGGGCCAGCCAATGGACGATGTCGGCACAGGTATATGTGGAAAAGGGAATCCTGCGAAAGGCCCAGTCAAAATCAAATCCGTCAATTACCGCAGCCTGTCGGCCATAGGTCATATCCGGTGCTTCCGGGTCAGCATTGTAATAATCGCCAACCGGCAGTCGGCAGTCCGGAATCTGCCGGAACTGACGGCGGCGGGAAAGAATATTTTCCCATAGCTGTCTTGGGTTAGCGGCATCCGGGTATCTGCAGGACAGGCCGACAACGGCAACGGGGCAGGATAATTGCTTCATGAGAAACTCCTGATTTCAAACGCCCAACTTAAAGGCATTAACAGTAAAAAAAAATGATGAAGCACCAGGCTTGCGGGGTTAGAAAGAATGAATGCTTCAAATAACACCTCTATGACCTGCATAGCTCCAGGCACGCATTTACCGGATGAACCATCCATCTTGCCTGCGGCGGGCATTACTGTTCTCGGTAGAATGCAAGCATGAGATGGCTTGTAGTCGTAGGGAAACTTCTTGTAATAGAAGTAACTGCTTACTTTGGCGACATAAGGGGATACCTCTCAACCGGACAATTGATCTTTGCTGGCTCTTGGTTTGCCTCTACTGTATCAAAACGGGTTACTGGCACTGCTGTCCGGTTAAAAAAATAAATAAGGCCTGAAGAGCTTCTTTCTTGTATAATGTTGTTATCCCTAACACATTAACATAAAAGGAGATTCAGGCC
>PDWI01000338.1_pt1 | contig 75571 bp, 76 predicted proteins | sample 1430891 | NCBI WGS metagenome assembly PDWI01 (sample SAMN01162508, study PRJNA174530) | Oral metagenome, whole genome shotgun sequencing project. | biome: Marine environment; feature: Marine mammal; material: Swab sample of the gingival sulcus; isolation source: swab sample of gingival sulcus...
TAATTTCGTCTCTTTTTTAAATGTTCCGGATTAGCTCAGCGGTAGAGTAGGTGACTGTTAATCACTTGGTCACTGGTTCGAATCCAGTATCCGGAGCCATTTTTATTTATCATCATGTTTTATACTTTTTAACTTAGCACTTTTTCTATCCAAACTCACATTAAAAGCAGCACCAAAACCAAGAACTAAATTTGCATCCACAAAACTAAGTTTATATATTTCAAAATCAGACATTTTAGCTATCATACCTGCTATATCACCAAACCTTTTTACAAATAACTCCACTACTCCATCTACCTTATCTATCTTATTTGCTTCAACTTGCCCATAAAATCTACCTCTTGCAAAGATATTTTCGCATTTACTTTCATCTTCTATACTCATAATACTTGCAATTTTTGTATCCACTAGATTTTGAGCATGTTTAACATGTCTACTTAGCATAACATATATATTTAACTCTTCATCTTCTACAAATGGAGCATAACTTACAAATGGCACACCATTTTTATCAGCCGTTGCCATAACTATACTTTGCTTATCTTCATGAAAACTTTCTAAAATCTCAATAGCCTCTTTTGGACTAATATTTTTTACACCTTTCACTATCTATCCTTATGTTTTTTGAAAAATTTTAACACATAAAATTAAATAAATGGATATATTGTTAAGTAGATGGACTTAATTTATATATTTTGCATTTTTTCTTATCGCAAATAGTTTTAAATCTTGTTGGGCTTATAAAAAGTTGAGTATTTGACTCTATGTTTTTTAAAGTAGAAGTGGTATTGTTACGAATTTTTATCTTTTTTAAGATAAAACACTCTAAAAGCTTATCCTTATGCTCAAGTAAATAATCATACTGGCTCATATCTTTTATGGGTTCATCTATGGTACATAAATAATCTTTGCTTGCATTTTCCATTTTTGTCATAACAGGCGATATGGAAAATTTTTGATATTTTAGTATGTGATTTTCAGTGGATAAATGAGCCGAATATATAAACTCGGCTCCGCATAATTTTAAGCCTAAAAATATCAGTAAGAGAAGATTTCTTTCCATCTCTCTTCGTTAATTCGAAGCTCCATGCTGACCTTATAGAGTCCATCTTCGTAGCTTGTTTCGGTTATGGTTGCATTTTTCACCAAAGCATTTACACTTGATTCGATATTCGAATCTTTCAAAGCTGCATCTTTGACTGTGTCTTTGGCATTTATCCTAACACCATAAAGCTTTGCTCCGAGTTGTCTATAAGCGTCTGCCATAGCAGCTCTTTTTGCTAAGGCTAAAGCTTGAGCTGGAGATATGGTGTCAAGCGGAGCTATACCCTCCCCTGTGACCCCAAACACCTTTTGTGCTTGGTTTGGGCCATTTAAAGTCATCATTTTTTGCTCATTCATTACATCTCGTATATCTTGCTTGTCTATCTTTTCAACCACAACTCTTTTTTGAACTTGAGGTCTATCGTTAATAACAGTCCAAGTACTAGGTCTACTTAAAGAACAACCAACAAAAAACATAACTGGTACAAATACCAAGTACAAACTCTTTCTCATCTTTAACCTTTGTTTTTATTTGCCATTTTTTGGCATTTTGCTTCTAAAAGCATTTTTTATTCCGTTTTTTCTCCGTCTGTTAGTACACCATCTTCTAACAACTCTTCGCCATCATCTTCTTTTGGACATCTTGCTATGCTTACAACCTCATCTTCACCCACATTTACAACCTTAACACCGCTTGTGTTTCTGCCTGCTTTTCTTATGGTTTGCATATCAACTCTTATCATTTTTCCGCTCGAAGTTAAAAGCATTAAGTCTTTGTTTTCATCCACTATAACAACTCCAACTAAATCTTTAGTCTTAGCTGTTAGCTTCATGCCTATAACGCCTTTTCCGCCTCGTTTTTGAAGTCTATACTCATCGGCTGTTGTTCTCTTGCCTATACCTTTTTCACTTACAGTCAAAAGCTCTTCACTGTCATCTTTTATGATAGCGGCGCCAACTACACAATCACCCTCTTCTTTAAATCTAAGAGCAGTAACACCCCTAGCAGTTCTACCTATCTCTCTAGCATCAGTTATGTTAAATCTTATACACATACCCTTTTTAGTTACTACAAAGATATTTTTATCTCCACTTATCTGTTCTGCTTCTCCTGTGTCAGGATTGTCCACTAAGGTAGGATTTATGACTATTTGAGCAGTAACAAGTTCATCATGCTCATCTAAAGTTATGGCTCTTACACCTACAGAACGGATATTTTTAAATTCACTTAGATTTGTTCGTTTAATAATACCATTTTTGGTAAAAAATGCTAAAGACTTGCTCTCGTCAAAATCAGTTGTTGGTATAATAGCCATTATCTTCTCTTCTGGCTGAAGATTTACTAGGTTTACAACCGCTTTTCCCTTAGCAGACCTACTTCCCTCTGGTATGCGATATACTTTTAGCCAGTAAAGTTGGCCTTTATCTGTTACAAACATAAGTGTATCGTGAGTATTTGAAACAAAGAAGCTCTCTATAAAGTCATCATCGTAAGTAGTCACAGCGGTCTTACCTTTACCACCTCTTTTCTGTTTATCATACTGTTTTACAGGAACTCTTTTGATATATCCTCTGTGAGTTATGGTGACAACCATAGGCTCATTTGGTATCAAATCTTCTATATCGATATCATCATAGTCATCAACTATCTCAGTAATACGAGGTACATTAAAAGTATTTTTAAGTTCTAAAAGCTCCTCTTTTATGAGACCATTTAGCAACTCTTCACTTTTTAATATAGCCTCAAGTCTTTTAATCTCCTCCAAAAGCTCTTTAAGTTCAGCTTCAAGCTTATCTCTTTCAAGACCCGTAAGTCTTCCTAATCTCATATCCAAAATCGCACCAGCTTGAACTTCGCTTAGTCCAAACTTGTTCATAAGCTGACTACTTGCATCTTGTCTATCGCTACTAGCTTTTATGATAGCTACAACGTCATCGATGTTTTCTTGAGCTATCTTTAAACCCTCTAATATATGAGCTCTAGCCTTTGCCTTTTCAACCTCAAATATAGTCCTACGGATTATAACAGTTTTTCTATGCTTTAAGAAAAGATTTAAAAGCTCAAGTAAGCCAAACACCTTTGGCTCTTTGTTATCGATTGCAAGCATGATAACACCAAAAGTTACCTCAAGGTTTGTGCTTTTATAAAGATGATTTAGCACTATGTCACTCATAGCATCACGCTTAAGCTCGATCACGACCCTTATACCATCTCTATCGCTCTCATCTCTTACTTCGCTGATGCCTTCTACTAGTTTTTCTTTTACTAGGTTTGCAGTTTGCTCTATGAAACGTGCTTTATTTACTTGATAAGGAAACTCATCAATGATGATGATGTCTTTATTTCCTTTTTTCTCAATATGAGTCTTCGCTCTAATTTTTATCCTGCCCCTACCTGTTTTATAAGCTTCTTGTATACCTTTTTTACCAAAAATAATGCCACCTGTTGGAAAATCAGGTCCTTGAATATGAGTCATAACTTCTTCAAGACTTGCATTGCTATTTTCAAGCACACAAAGTAGTCCATCTACTAGCTCATTTAAACTGTGAGGAGGGATATTTGTAGCCATACCAACTGCAATTCCACTTGAGCCGTTTAAAAGTAAGTTTGGCACGCGACTTGGCAATACATCTGGCTCACTCATACTATCGTCATAGTTTGGAACAAAATCAACTGTATCTTTGTTGATATCCTTTAAAAGCTCTTCTGCTAGTTTTGTCATCCTCGCTTCTGTATAACGCATAGCAGCCGCATTATCGCCATCAATTGAACCAAAGTTTCCTTGTCCATCTACGCTAGGAACTCTCATAGAAAATGGCTGAGCCATTCTAACAAGAGCATCATATACTGATTTATCTCCGTGTGGGTGGTACTTACCTATAACGTCACCTACTATACGAGCTGACTTTTTATATGCGGATTTTGAGCTGATATTTAAATCATTCATAGCATATAAAATACGTCTATGAACTGGTTTTAATCCATCTCTAGCATCAGGTAAAGCACGACCAATGATAACACTCATCGAATAATCAAGATAACTCGTCTTTATCGAGTCCTCTATGTTTATATCTTGAATATCTTGTTTTAAAATACTATCCATAAAATACCTTTAAAATTTATAAATTGTTTTATTATACACTATTTAACTTTTGCATCAGCTAAAGTGATAGCAAAAAGTGGAGTTATGCCAGATTTTTGCAAAGTTTTTTTCGCTTCCAATAGCGTTGTGCCTGTTGTGATAATATCGTCTACTAAAACCACATTTTGTGCATTTCTAAAATTAAGCTTAAATTTCCTCGGATTGTCCTTACGAAACTTCAAACTTTTTCCACTATAGCTTATATTGTTTGTAGCTCTCAATGAAGCAAAATGAGTGTTTATATTTTTAGCTCTTATGCTTTTAGTTAAAACTGCCGTGTGAGAGTAGCCACTCTTCGGTATATCGTCAATTGAAAGTAGATGGAGGGTTTTATTTTGCTCTTTTAAAAAAGGTTCAAAGCAGATGCGAGATAGATATTTATAAACATACATTCCTACTGGATTATGCTTTGTATGTAGCAGTGGAGCTATGTCATCATAGCCAAAAAAACTATAGCAAAAAAATTCTCCATCTACTCTACGTTTATTAAGCTTTGGAGTAAGCTCATATTTGCACTTTTTACAAAGAGGAGTTAGACAAAGACAAGAGCAAAGCAGACACCTCATCTGCTTACTTTATATTTGCCAACTTTAAAGATATTTTATCTACACTTTGAGCTAGAACATTATAGATAGCAAACTCCACTTCGCTTCTGCTAGGCAAACTTTCAAAATGCTCTTTTGTGCTAAGGCGTATGTTTTCACTCTGTTCTTTGTGGTTGTATTTATACCTTGCGTTTACATAAACTTTGGTTGTAAGATTTTTGTTTTTATCATATTTTAGATTTAATGTCAAAAGTTTTACATGTACATTTTTTACATCAAAGCCGGCTTTATCTACATTTACCATACCCTCACTTGCTATAGCTAACTTTAAAGCATCATAATACCACGTTGCGATATCATTTGTAGTTAACACAGGGCAAAGACCTCCATCTAGCTCATAGCTTCCAACCACAATGCTATTACCCCTTAAATCTTGCACACTTTTTATAAAAACCTTTTGCAAGCTTAAAGATTTGTGAATTTTCATAGCTTTTGGATTGTACGATGGTAAAGTAATCAAATCTGGGTCTTGATGAAAACAACCTGCAAAGAAAAATGCCAATGCCAAACTCAAAACATATCTCATAACCTCTCCTTAGTCTATGGTTAAAACAGACAAAAAAGCCTCTTGAGGAAGCTCGACTTTTCCTATAGCCTTCATACGCTTTTTACCCTCTTTTTGCTTTTCAAGCAATTTTCTCTTTCTTGTAATATCGCCCCCATAACATTTTGCTGTAACATTTTTACCCATGGACTTAACTGTTTCTCTAGCTATGATTTTATTTCCTATACTAGCTTGGATTGCCACTTCAAAAAGCTGTCTAGGGACTATCTCTTTCATAGCCTTTACCAAATCCCTACCCCTACTTAATGCTTTTTGGTTTGCTACGATGATAGACAATGCATCCACAACCTCTCCTGCAACCCTAACATCAAGTTTTACCAAATCCCCTATGCGATAATCAAGTGGTTCATAGTCAAAACTAGCATAGCCTTTTGTGCAAGATTTTAGCTTATCGTAAAAATCCATAACTATTTCATTTGTTGGGATTGCGTATTCTAAAAGTACACGCTCAGGAGTTATATAATCCATCTTCGTCTGAACTCCACGTTTTGAGTTTATAAGTGTCATAATGTTGCCCAAAAATTCATTTGGAGTTACTATGGTAGCCTTTACAAAAGGCTCTTTTATGTGCTCTATCTCATTTACAGCAGGAAGTTGACTTGGGTTTTGTATAAGCACTGTGCTTCCATCGGTTTTTGTAACTTCATAAGTTACCGTTGGAGCAGTTGCGATAAGGTCTAGTCCAAACTCACGCTCTAACCTCTCTTTTACAACTTCCATGTGCAAAAGACCCAAAAATCCAACCCTAAAACCAAAACCAAGAGCCACAGAAGTCTCAGGCTCATAAGAGATAGAGCTATCATTTAGCTTCAGCTTATCAAGTGCGTCTCTGAGCTCTTCAAACTTATCAGTATCTATAGGGTAAAGACCGGCAAACACAAAAGATTTTGCCTCTTCAAAACCTTCAATTGCACTTTTGGTTTTATTTTTATTGTCCGTTATAGTATCGCCCACTCTAACATCACCTATATTTTTAAGTCCTAAAACGACTATGCCAATCTCGCCTGTTTTTATAGTGTCAGTTTTTATGGGTTTTAAAGGGTGAGGATAAAGTAAGTTTAAAACCTCATGCTTTTGACCTGTTCCCATGACAAATATCTCTTGACCCTTAGAAACCTGTCCGTCATAAACCCTTACAAGTGCTAACGCTCCTAAGTAATTGTCAAACCAACTATCGTAGATGATAGCCTTTGTGGGTGCATTTTCATCGCCATTTGGTGCAGGCACAAGCTCAACGATTTTATCTAAAAGTTCAGTAACCCCTATGCCAGATTTTGCGCTTACATGTATGGAATTTGAACAATCAAGTCCTATAGTGTGCTCAATCTCAGCTTCCACTCTATCAGGGTCAGCAGAGGGCAAGTCGATTTTATTTATAACCGGTATCATCTCAAGGTCATTATCTAGGGCTATATAAACATTTGCTATGGTTTGAGCCTCCACGCCTTGTGAAGCATCCACCACAAGCAAAGCTCCCTCGCTTGATGCTAAAGACCTACTTACCTCATAGCTAAAATCCACGTGACCTGGAGTGTCTATGAGATTTAATATATATTTTTGATTATCTTTTGTGTATTCTAGCCTTACGCTTTGAGCTTTTATGGTAATGCCACGCTCTTTTTCTATATCCATAGTATCCATCATCTGTGCTTTTAGCTCACGGTTACTTACCGCCCCACACTCTTGTATAAGCCTATCTGCTAAAGTTGATTTACCGTGGTCGATGTGTGCTATGATGGAGAAATTTCGTATATTTTTCATATTTGCCTTATACTCTTTAATGTTTTACAATATTTTATAAAAATTTGCGTTAAAAATAGCTTTGAAGTGGTTTATTTGTTTTTGATGAAATAAAATATCAAAATCCATATTATCTATAAAAGTACCTGTATTACACAAATCAGTCAATATTGCATATTTCAAACTGTTTACTAGCTTAATATCCACACTTATTATGTATCCTTAATGATATATATATATATATATGTACTATAATGGTACAAAAATAAAACCCAAGGAGTACCCATGAACATTTCAGGTAGGATAATTACAATGCTCACCTTGTCTTTAGTTGCTTTAGCTATAGGACTTGGATTTGCTACATCTTACTACACCGAAGATGTAGCTAAATTTTTCACTAAAACATATAAAGAAGATTTTGTAAATACGAGAAAAAAAGAGCTAAAAAATGAATTAAGAATAACAAATGAACTTATTACTGCTATGTACAATCACGACAAAAAGCAAGGCTTTAGTGATGAGCAAATAGAAAAACATATATATTCTCATTTAAGAAATATGCGTTTTTTTGATGATGACAGCGGATATATATTTATGTACAGTATGCAAGGGGTTGCAAAGTTTATAGCAACTGCTCCACATTTAGAAGGTAAAAACCTCATTGACATGAAAGATAAAAACGATGTAATGATTATACGAGGTATGCTAAAAGAAGCTAAAAATGGTGGTGGTTTTCTCATATATCATTGGCCAAAGGGAAAAGATAAGGTCGTAACTCCAAAACTAGCATATGCTACCATGTTTAAACCTCTAAATCTTATGATTGGGACTGGTGTTTATATCGATAATATCGATAAAAGTGTTGCAAATCTAAACGAAAAAGTAAACGAAAAAGAAAATAGCGATATGTTTCATTTTGCTTTTGTTGCTCTTATTTTTACTATACTATCACTACTAGCTTCTATTGTATTTACAAATATAAAAATCATAAAACCGCTAAAAGAACTTATAACACATGCAAAAGAATTATCAAGTGGTAATGGTGATTTAACAAAAAAATTAAAAGTCAATGGCAAAGATGAAATAAGTGAAGCTAGCGTAGCAATAAATACATTTATAGAAAAAATTCACGCACTAATAAAACAAGTAAAAGACTTATCTAATGAAAATGCTGCCACAGCAAATCAAGTATCTTCTCTTACTTCTCAAACTCAAGAACGGATTGGTAAAGCTAAAAACATACTCACCTCTTCTGTTGACCAAGCTGGAAATATAAAAAATAGTATGCAAAACTCTGCTGTGCAGATACAAGAAAATAAAAAAAATATTCAAGAGGCTAGCAGCACCTTAGATGATATAAATACGTTTATATTGAACCTTAGCAATAAAATACATGAAAATTCAATCACTGAAAATGAGCTAGCTCAAAAAATCTCTCAATTAAGTACTGATGCTGACCAGGTAAAAGAAGTCTTAACTGTTATAAATGACATAGCAGACCAAACTAACCTACTAGCCTTAAATGCTGCCATAGAAGCCGCAAGAGCAGGAGAACATGGACGAGGTTTTGCCGTAGTTGCTGATGAAGTTAGAAAACTAGCAGAACGTACACAAAAAAGCTTAGTAGAGATAAATGCTACTATTAATGTTATAGTGCAAGCAATAAATGATAGCAGTCAACAAATGAGTGATAACTCAAAAAATGTAGAAGAACTTGCACAACTAGCAACAGAGGCAGAAAAAAAGATAATATCTACAAATGAAAAGATGCAAACTGTTCTTCAAACATCAGACAAGACAGTCCAAAGCTATGTTGAAACAGAAAATAATGTAGAGCAAATCATAGATGGAGTAAGCAATATAGATAAAGTCTCCAAAAAAAATATTCAAAGCATTAAGGAGATTGCAACTGCCGCAAATCACTTAAATGACACAGCAGATAGTTTAAATGAAAAACTAAATCAGTTTAAAGTCTAAACAAAGGAGGCTTAATGCCTCCTAAATATATTTTAAATATACATTCCACCGTTTACTTTTAAAATTTCACCTGTTATATATGAGCTTTCATCGCTTAGCAAAAATGCCACAGCATTTGCTATATCTTTTGGATCTCCTAGCCTTTTCAAAGGAATGGAGTCTATATAGCTTTGCTTAACTTCATCACTAAGTTTATCTGTCATATCAGTAGCTATAAAACCGGGAGTTATAGCATTATATCGTATATTTCTAGCACTTGCTTCAAGGGCAAAAGATTTTGTCATGGCTATCATGCCACCCTTGCTTGCTGAGTAGTTTACCTGTCCGGCATTTCCTCTCTCACCTACAATAGAAGCTATATTTACCACGCTCCCAAATCTTTTTTTACCCATAGCTTTTAGTGCTTCACGGCAACCTATAAAAGCTGAGCTTAAATTTGCATTAATAACTTCATCAAACTCGCTTTTTTTCATCCTCATAGCAAGCTTATCTCTCGTAATACCGGCATTGTTGACTAGATACCCAAGTTCTCCATCTACTTCAACTATAGTTTTGATAGCATCTATAAAGTCTTCTTCATTTGTAGCATCAAAGCCTATAACAGCAGCACTTCCGCCATTTGTTTCAATCTTTTCTTTTAAAGTATCGGCTAATTCTGGATTTGAGCGATAGTTTATCCAAACTTTTAAACCATGAGCCGCTAAAACTTGAGCTATAGAAGCGCCTATGCCCCTGCTAGCTCCCGTTATAAGTGCATTTTTTCCTGTAAAATTCATAATATCCCTTTTATATATTGTTTTTATATATTAAAAGGAAAGATTATATCATTTTTAGCATTAAAACTCACTACGATTTCATCCAAAGAAAAGGCTAATGTATTAAATTTTATAGCCAATACTTTTAAAATTATAAACACTGTAAAGACATTTGTAAATTATAAAAAATGTGATAGTTAATTTAGTATATGTAGAAGAGAGTATTGAAGCTTGGCATAAGCCAAGCTTCAATTTAAGAAAGATTAGAAGCTATATTTTGCTTCGAATCTGATTCTATCATTGTCAGCATCTTTTCCTAAAGAAGAGTACCAACTAGTTAGTTTAAAGTTTTTGCTATAAGAATAGCTAACCAATCCGTAGAACTCGCTAACATCAACATCAGCACCTAGTAATTTAAAATCACCTTGTGCATAACCGGCACCTAAGCCAAATTTATCTACTTTATAACCAAGGTCAACAAACATTAATTGAGCGTCAGACTCATTAGCTACTATACTATTGATTTGTTTACCACCAGAGAAGATGAATCCCATAGCATCACTACCAGCTAAACTATAGATAGGCTGATCTTTATCATTTTTAGTATAACCAATCTTTCCACTAAAGCCATTTGCTGCATAACCAAGCTTAGCACCATAGAAAAGACCAGACTCATCAGAGCCCATTGCGTCATTCAATTTAAGTTGGTTAGCTTGTAGCTCAGCAGTAAATCCATTCATAGAGAACTCAATATCACCAAATACGGCATAATCAAATACATTTGTCATCTTAGATGCCCAAAGTTGAACTGTTACAGGGTCAATAGAACCTATAGCACCAAGAGCATAAAGATTTTCGCCAGCACCAATTGTGTTTGTATTAACAAAAGCAGCACCACCGAAAGTCCATCCCTCTACACCAGAGTAAAGAGCGAAGATACCGTCACCAACACTTCCGCTGTAACCTGGGTCAGTCCATGGGCTGAAAATTTCTTGCTTACCGAACTTTACGCTAAGTCCATTTGCAGCATACTGAAAGTTTGCTCTTTCAATATTTAAAGTGATTCCACTACCACCATCAGCAGCAGCTTCCTCGCCAGTGTTTGCTCCGTTAGCAACTAATAACACTTCAGCTTTTAGGGCATCGGCAACTGGAACAGTAAAATCTGTTACTACCTTGTACTGGTGTAGATCCTCTTTACCTGCATCGCTGTTATCAGTAAATCTATATCTAACCATACCATTTAATTCAACACCTTTTATTGCTTCTTCAAGTGGTGTAGCACTTGCAATTGTTGTCATCGCACCAAGTGCAACTATTGTAGCAAGACTTAGTTTTGCTAATTTCATATTTGTCTCCTTTAGAAAATTTAAATACGAGAGAATTATACATTCTAAAATCTCAAACTTTACTTAAAGTACATGATATATATGCTTTTTTGATAAAAAATTGCAGTTTTTGTGATTTTTGACGTAAGAATTGAGACGAAAAACAAGAAGGAGACGCTTAGGTCCCCCAGCTCATTTCTAAAGGAGTAAGGAATGTTTTTCGTGTTGCTAAGTGTAATTGTAATAAACTCTAGTAAACGAGCGGTTAATATTGTGGTTATAAACTAAGTTTTTCTTCACTTGGGGGTAAAAGTATGCTTTTTTTAACTTTTTGAAGCGGAGTGATGGGTGATTTTTCTATAACATATATATGTTTAGCATAGTGATTAGTTGGCAAGATAACAACTTGGATTAAATCTCTTGCTTTACACACAACATCTTTATGTAAAAACCAAACTCTTTTTGAAGTATCTAATCTTGAGCCATGATATATATATGTATGTTCATCTTTAAGATATGTTCTTGATATGACTTGCACTTTAATGCCCTTTTGAGCTTTTGTCGTAGTTTTTGGCAAAGTTGGCTCCGTACAAGATATAAACAAAAAAGAGATAGACAATAAAATCATAAATCTCCATACCGATTTTTGCTTTTTAATTCCCACAAATATCCTTTTTTGGGCGAATTATAACATAAAAATTGTTTTTTGTTAAGAAAAATTGGGTAAAATTGACTAAAAATATCAAAGGACAATATATGGATATAGTTTATCTAAATGGGGAGTATATGCCAGAAAATGAAGCTAAGGTTTCTATCTTTGACAGAGGCTTTGTGCTAGGAGATGGCATATATGAGGTTTTACCTGTTATAAAAGGGAAACTAGTAGATAAAGCTGACTTTTGGGATAGATTTACAAGAAGCTTAGGCGAGATAGAACTTAAAAATCCTTTCAGCAAAGAAGAGTGCTTTAGGATGCTAAATACCCTGCTTGAAAAAAACTCTTTACAAGAAGGCGGGGAAGGCGGGGTTTATATGCAAGTTACTAGAGGAGTTGCTAAGAGGGATTTTAGATTTTTAGAAGATTTAAGCCCAACTTGCATGGCATTTTGCTATGAAGCCAAGGTTTTAGAAAACCCTCTAGCAAAAACTGGAGTGAAAGTAACAAGTGTAGAAGACATAAGATGGAAAAGGCGAGATATAAAGTCCATATCCTTACTAGCTCAATGCAAGGCAAAAACTGATGCTTATAAAAAGGGTGGCTATGAAGGGATTATGGTAGAAGATGGTGTGGTTAGCGAAGGAGCTTCATCTACTGTATATATGGTAAAAGATGGTGTGGTTATCACAACGCCTTCATCAAATCAAATACTCCCCGGAATCAGACGTAAAAATCTCATAGATATCTGCGATAAACTTAATATAAATATGGAGTTTAGACATTTTAGCATAGAAGAGATGAAAAATGCTGATGAATGCTTTTTATCAGCTGCAACTCTTTTAGTTCTTCCTATAAGCCAAGTAGATGAAGCTGTTATAAATGGTGGAAAAGTAGGAGAGATAAGCACAAGACTAAGAGAAGAGTATAAGAAAAAAGTTTTACAAGAAGCAAATGAGGGGTAAATACCCTTCATTTATATATTTGTTTGAAAAATTAACTCAACTCTGCCCTTTAAAAAAAGCTCTCTATCTACTATCTTGACCTCTAAAATCTCGCCACTTTTTGGCATAACTTTAGAGCTTGAAGCAATCTTTTTATCTTTAAATGCTCCCAAAAAACAAGCCACCATACCGGTTCCACAAGCTAAAGTCTCCCCTTCAACTCCCCTTTCATAGGTTCTAACCTCTAGCACATTGCCAATTTTAGCTAGATTTACATTTGCATTATATTTTTGACGCATTTTTCTTATAAGCTCTTCATCCCAAGCATTTTTTAAATCATCCACATAAGTTACCAAATGAGGTACGCCTGTGTCATAAAAATGCCAAAGTCTACCCTCTTCTTCAAAAAGCTCTTTTAATGTCTTTGGCTGTGTCAACTGACTTTGCACCCCATTTTTATCTACAACAGATTTTATCACCCCAGCCCCTGTTAAAAACTCCATTTTAAAATCAGCCAACCCATTGTTAAATGCATAAAGTGCTGCTGCTCTTGAGCCATTGCCACACATATTAGCCTCGCTACCATCAGAGTTATAAAACTGCCACTCAAAGTCATATTTTTCATGGGGCAAAAGAACTATGAGCCCATCTGCACCCACGCCCTCTTGTCTGTGACAAAGTTTTTTTGCAAGTTCGCTTCTATCTTTTTTAATAAAAGTATGAAAAATAACAAAGTCATTACCGCTTGCGCTATATTTTGATATGTGCATATTTTTCCTTTATATGTGTTAGCATTTTTTCCACCTCAGCTTTTAGATGTTTTGTATCTTTTGAATTGTCTATTACGTATGATGCAAGAAGTTTTTTATCTTCTATGTACATTTGCGAATCAATTCTTTTTTGAGCCTCTTCTTTAATAAAAGAGTTTCTTTTCATAAGTCTTTGAAGTTGAATCTTGGTAGGAGCATAGACAAGTAAAACCTCTTTTATATCCAAAAAACCACCCATCTCAAAATACAAAGGATTATCTATAAAATAAAGTTTTTTAAGCTTTTCAAGCTTTATGGCTTGTTTTTTTGCCTCTTGTTTGATAAGCGGATGAAGATAGCCTTCGAGTATCTTTCTTTTTTTTAAATCCCCAAAAACCAACTTACCTAAAGCCCTTCTGTTTATTTCTCCATCTACCAAATACTCTTTGCCAAATAAACTAGCTATCTCTTTTGAGTGGGTTTTTAACAAGCCATGGTTTATCTTATCTAAATCTATAACACCAAAGCCACAATCTTGCAAAATTCCAGATACCGCACTTTTACCTGTTGCAATGCCACCTGTTAGTATGATAGCGTAGTTAAAATTCATCTCGATTCCATTAAGTTTAAAAAATTAAAGCTGATTTTAACATCTTTTAGTTAAAATCTAATAAAATTTTAAAAGGAGAACAGATGATTTGCGTTGAGAGAATACAAAGAATCATGATGGCAATTTTCATAATTGCTTCCATAGGCGTACTACATGGATATGACTTTTATGTGGGAACTTACATGCTTTTATTTTTAGCCATAATGCTACTTATTTGGGCATTTACAAACTTTTGCCCTAGTATTTGGTTGTTAAGAAAATTTTTACCTGATTGTAAATTTAACAAAAAAGTTTAGTCATGAATCACACAAGCTACAAGGACGCTGGTGTCGATATAGACGCAGGAAATGAGTTTGTAAAACGCATAAAACCTATAGTAAAAGAGACTTTTGATAAAAATGTTCTTGGAGGCATAGGAAGTTTTGCAGGAGCATACGAACTACCAAGCGGATACAAAAACCCCGTACTTTTAGGTGCAACTGATGGGGTTGGCACAAAACTAAAACTAGCCATTCAAAGTGGTAGAGTAGATGGAGTTGGCATAGACCTAGTAGCAATGTGTGTAAATGACCTTATTTGCAACTTTGCAACCCCTGCTTTTTTCCTTGACTATTATGCTACAAGTAAACTTGATATTGAAAAATCGGTGCAAATAGTAAAAGGAATAGCAAAGGGTTGCAAAGAAGCCTCTTGTTCACTCATAGGAGGCGAAAGTGCTGAAATGCCAGGAATGTATGATAAAGATGATTTTGACTTAGCCGGCTTTGCTGTGGGCATAGCCGAAAAAGATGAGATAGACAGAAGTGACAAGGTTAAAAGTGGCGATATTTTAGTAGCACTTCCAAGTTCAGGCATACACTCAAACGGCTACTCTTTGGCTAGAAAAGTGCTTTTTGAAAAACTCAACATGGCTTTTAATGATGAAGTAGATGGAGAAAGTTTTATAGACATACTTTTAAAACCTACAAAGATATATGTCAAAGATTTTTTAAGACTAAAAAACCACATCAATGCCCTAGCTCACATCACTGGCGGAGGTTTAGTAGAAAACGTTCCAAGATTTTTACCGAGCAACCTAGACGCAAAGATAGAAAAAAATAGCCTTAAAATTTTACCTATATTTAAGTTTTTACAAAAACACGTAAGAGAAGAGGAGATGTTTAGAACATTTAATATGGGAGTTGGCATGGTGGTTTGTGTTAGCAAAGAAAATGTGAACAAAGTGCTAAATGACAGCAATGCTTATGTTATTGGGGAAGTTTCAAAAGGAGCTGGTAGAGCAATTTTGCTTTAAATTATATTTTTTTAAGCATTTTTTAAGCACTAGGTGGCTATAATTTCATCCTCATTACAAATGTTGGCCCATTCGTCTAGCGGTTAGGACACCGCCCTTTCACGGCGGTAACACGAGTTCGAGTCTCGTATGGGTCACCACTTTTTTATACAAAATTCACTTTTATACCAATCAAGTTTTATTTAATATAGATAACCATCTCGCTACCTCGCTACAATGTATTTATTTTTCAAATTACTTGACAATTTAAGCTAAATTTGTATAAAATAACCCTTGAAGTTAAACTTACAAAATTCTACTTCAAATTTCTCAAAATACTCTTGCAAAATTTTACATATGATATTTGTATGTCTAATTTTGCTAAAAATTTAAAATAACAAAGAAGGAACCATGGGCGAAGCCACAGAAAAACCAAAAAAACAACAAAATTCTAAATCACACCACAACAAACGAACTCACATACCAGTAGATGGATACAAAATCGAAGATTTACGAAAACTTGATTTAAAAAAACTTTTAGACATAGCCATAGAGGTTGGAGTTGAAAATCCTCAAGAGCTAAAAAGACAAGATTTAGCCTTTGAAATATTAAAAAACCAAACAAGCCAAGGGGGATTTATCCTCTTTACAGGCATCTTAGAGATTACCCAAGACGGATATGGCTTTTTAAGAGCCCTAGACTCTAACCTAAGCGATAGTGCAAATGACGCTTATGTTAGTAGCACTCAGATAAAAAAGTTTGCCCTTAGAACTGGAGATACAGTCACAGGGCAGGTTAGAAGCCCAAAAGAGCAAGAAAGGTATTATGCTCTTTTAAAAATAGAAGCTATAAACTATCTACCCGTAAAACAATCAAGACAAAGACCGCTTTTTGACAACCTTACTCCTTTGTATCCAACGGAGCAAATAAAACTAGAATACAACCCAACAAAACTAACAGGCAGAGTGCTTGATATGTTTACCCCTATAGGAAAGGGTCAGCGTGGACTTATCGTTGCACCTCCTAGAAGTGGTAAAACTGAGCTAATGAAAGAGTTAGCCCACGGCATAGCACAAAACCACCCAGAAACAGAACTCATTGTTTTACTAGTAGATGAGAGACCCGAAGAGGTTACTGACATGCAACGTTGCGTAAAGGGAGAAGTTTACAGCTCAACCTTTGATTTACCTGCAACAAATCACGTAAGAGTTGCTGAGCTAGTTATAGAAAAAGCAAAGAGACGAGTTGAAATGGGCAAAGATGTAGTCATACTTCTTGATAGTATCACAAGACTTGCAAGAGCTTATAACACAGTAACTCCATCTAGTGGTAAAGTGCTAAGTGGTGGTGTGGATGCAAACGCGCTACATAAACCAAAGCGTTTTTTTGGAGCGGCTAGAAATATAGAAAATGGCGGAAGTTTAACCATCATAGCAACTGCGCTTATTGAGACAGGCTCACGTATGGATGAAGTCATCTTTGAAGAGTTTAAAGGAACAGGAAACAGCGAAGTTGTTCTTGATAGAAATATATCCGATAGAAGAATTTACCCAGCAGTTAACATCATGAAAAGCGGAACTAGAAAAGAAGAGCTTCTCATTGCCCCTGATGATCTACAAAAGATATGGGCTATAAGAACAGCGATTAGTCAAATGGAAGAGATAGAAGCTTTAAAATTTTTATATGCAAAAATGTTAAAAACAACCAATAACGAAGAATTGCTAGCAAATCTTAACGAGTAGATGGAGCTTCCATCTACTTATTTTTTGAACGGTGTAAAGGGTGTTGATAGTCATTTCTCTCACAGCCAATAAAGTTAAAACTAATAAACATAAAGGCTAGGACTAAAAGTAATATATTTTTCATGATTTTCTCCAAAAATTTTTGCCATTATATCAAATGTTAATAAAAAAATCTGTAAAATATCGAATATAAATACACCTTGGAGTTTAAATGTCTGAAGTTTTAGCCCTAAAATATCGTCCTAAAAATTTTAATTCGCTTATAGGACAAGACGCTATATCCACAACACTTTCACTAGCCCTTAGTAACAAAAGGCTATCTCATGCCTACCTTTTTTCTGGACTTAGAGGAAGTGGAAAAACTTCAACGGCTAGAATATTTTCGAAATCCTTAGTTTGCGAAAATGGACCAACTCCAAAAGCTTGTGAAAAATGCGAACACTGCCAAATGGCAAACGAAAACAGACACATTGACATCATCGAAATGGACGCAGCAAGTAGCCGAAAAATAGATGACATACGAGACTTAATAGAACAGACAAAATACAAACCAAACACAGCAAAATTTAAAATTTTTATCATAGACGAAGTTCACATGCTTACAAAAGAGGCTTTTAATGCTCTTTTAAAAACCCTAGAAGAACCGCCTAGTTATGTCAAATTTATCCTAGCCACAACAGACCCATTAAAACTACCTGCCACCATCCTCTCAAGGACTCAACACTTTAGATTTAAACAAATAGCACAAACTGACATAGTCCATCACCTAAGTCACATACTAAATCTTGAAAATGTAAACTACGAAACTGAAGCCCTTGAAATGATAAGCAGGGCAGGACGTGGCTCTTTAAGAGACAGTTTGACACTTCTTGACCAAGCTATAATATTTTCAAAATCAAACATAACACCAAGCGAAGTAGCATCCATGCTAGGACTTCTTGATTCTAAAAAACTAGAAGAGATATTTGATGCTATATTTTGCGAAGATAGAGCTAAACTTTTAAACATCATAAAAGAGCTTGAAAACTATGAATGCGAAGTTGTTTTAGATGAACTTATAGCCTTCGTAAAAACAAAATTTTATGCTAATGATACATCTTTCTCACTGCTTTTATGCGAAAGATTTTTTAGGATTTTAAGCGAAGCAAAACAACTTTTATTTTTAAACGCAGACAGCGGTTTTGTGCTAAGCTTAGTATTGTTCAAGATGGTAGAAGCAACAAATATAAAAAAAATAGACTCCCTTATAGCTTCTTTAGAGCAAGAGAAGTTTAGAGAGCCTATACAAAACCCTCCATCTACTTCGCCTCAAAAACAAGCCAAAAAGCCTGCAGTAAAAGAGGAGATAAAAGAAGAAGCAGAAGAAAAACAAGCCCCTTTAGTAGAGCCAAAAGCCGAGCTAGATTTAAATACACAAAAATTTCAAAAACTCATAGATGAACTTTATGATAGAAACTATGATTTAGGCGAATTATTTAAACAAAGTGTTTCTCTTGTTGGTTTTGAAAATGGTGTTTTAACAATGTTGATGTGTGCAGACGAAGAGGAGAAAAAAACTCTAAGGCATGGATGGGGAGTAATCAAGCAGTTTGTTCAAGAGATATATGGGGAACAAACCAAGATAAAAATGGATCAAAGTGTAAAAAAAAACTCCACTAAAAGCATCGGGGGTATAAATTCTGTACAAAAAGCACAAAAAGAGTTAAAACAAGAAGAGCAAGAAGAACTGCCGGATCTTACACCAACCCTAACACCAGAGCAACAAGCAGTTCAAAACCTCATGAAAAACCCGATATTTAATGAAGCAAAAAGGTTATTTGAGCCAAAAAGTATAAAAATAAACCCAAAAACAGACTAAAGCCTTGATTGTGCAAAACTTCATATTTTAAAAAAAATTAACGAAGATTATGCTAAAATATCGCCTTATTTTAATACAAAAAGGAATATTTTGAAAAAAGCATTTTCTTTAATGGAACTGATGGTGGTTATTTTAATATTAGGCATTTTATCCACCCTCGTTTTTACAAATGTCATAGGAAAAGGCGAACAAGCAAAGCAAAAATTAGTCTGTGTTCAAATGAAAAGCATCAGTGAAGCCTTAAAAACATTTAAACTAGACCTCCACTCCTACCCAACCATAGAAGAAGGCATACAAGCACTCATCAAAAACCCAGATGCTGAAAAATATAGCTCATACCCAAAAGGTGGCTATCTTGATGGCAAAAAAGAGCCACTTGACCCTTGGGGTCATAAATATATCTACCTTTTAGACGAAGATGAATTTGACCTCGTATCTTTAGGAGCTGATGGCAAAGAGGGTGGAAGCGATGAAAACGAAGATATAAAACTCTCTACTTGCAATAGATGAAAAAAGGTTTTTCACTAATGGAGTTAATGGTAGTAATCATCATAATAGGAGTAGCATATGCTCTTTTGGTGCAAAATTTAAATTTACTACCCAAAACCGAAGAAAAACTAAACATTAAAAATCTCTCCATCTACTTGGATAAAAAATTTAAACAATCCCAAAAAATCATAACCTTACTATGCCAAGAGGATTGTCAAACTTGTTTTATCTATGAAAATGGGGTTAAAAAAACTAGAGTAGATGGACTATTAAAAAACAAACCACAAACTTACATATTTAAAGACGATGAAATAGAAAAACAAGAGTTTACAGAAGAAAAAACCTGCTTTAAATATAACCTTTACCCAAATAAGAGTAGTGATGAGATTATCTTAGAATATAAAGATAAATTTTACCACTACCAAAACACTCCAAGCATGGCAAAAGAGTACAAAAGCTTAGATGACATAAGAGAGGCAAGAGAGAAGTTTAAAAGAGAGATTTTTGATGCTATATAAGTATAAAGGTTTAAATCAAAAAGGAAAAAAAGTAAGCTCAAAACTTGAAGCCACTAGCCTTGAAGATGCCAAAAATAAACTTAAAGCTCAAAAAATCATCTACAAATCCATAAAAGAAGAGAGCTTTAATTTTTCACGCTTTAGCTTTAAAAGAACTTACACTCTAACACCAGCAGAACTATCTAGCCTAAGTCGAGATTTTAGCCTATATCTTCGCTCGGGAATTAGTCTTATAAACGCCGTAAAACTATGTCTCAACCAACATGAGCACAACAAAAAGATAACCCTTTTTTTAAGCTCTCTTAAGACATCTTTAGATGAAGGGAAAAACTTTTACCAAGCCTTAGATACTCAAACAACCATAAAGTTGCCAAACTTCTACAAACAAAGTATCAAAGTTTCAGAAGATAGTGGTATTTTAGATGAAGTCTTGCTTGAGCTTTCAAAATTTTTAAAAAACCAAGACCGCATCAACAAACAAGTAAGCTCAGCTTTTATTTACCCCGCTTTCATCATGACAGTATCTGTTTTTATGGTTGGTTTTATGCTAGCATACGTTGTGCCTAAAATAACAGCCATATTTGAGCAAATGAACCAAGAACTACCTTTGATAACCAAAGTAGTAGTAAGCACAGGAGAGTGGCTTTCAAAACATTGGATTATTGCCCTTTTAGTGTTTATTGGCCTCATTTTTACCTTTAAAATGTTGCTTAAATTTAACAAAAAAGTAAAATACATTTTCGACAGAGCAATGCTTAGCATACCTTTTTTTGGCAAAATCATACAAAATAGTGAACTAGGAAGATTTACCTATATTAGCTCCATTTTGTTAAAATCTGGAGTTCCCTTTGTGCAAAGCGTAAACCTAAGTTCAAAAATACTCAAAAACTCAGTCATAGCTAAAAGTTTTGAACAAGCATCTAGTAAAGTTGTCGAAGGCTCTCGTCTTTCTGTGGCTTTAAAAAAATCTTCCTTTATTCCAAACATTAGCTTCATTCAAGCCATAGCATTAGGGGAAGAAACAAGCGAAGTAGAGCCTATACTTCAAAACCTCAGTGAGCTTTACTTTGAAGAAAACCAAGATAAGTTAAATATATTTTTATCACTCCTTGAACCTCTTTTGATGCTCTTAGTTGGTCTTTTGATAGGCTCTATCGTCATTTCCATGCTACTTCCAATATTTTCTATAAATATCCAATGAAAGAAAACAAAACCCATAAAAAAGGGGTGGTAATGGTCATCACCCTAGCTCTCATAATGGCTCTTACCTTGCTGATTTTAAAAAATATGACTACAACCGAAAAATATCTAAGTGATGTCAGCAAAAGTGTTTTTTATGCTCAGCTAAATAGAAGTTTTTTAGATATGAATAGTGTACTAAAAGGGCTAGATAAACACATCAAAGATAGTGATAGTTTTTCTTTAGCGCTTAAAATGCCCATCATCATAAAAGATAAAAAAAGTGGGATTAAAGCTATACTAAAGCTAAACTCAGGTTCTGGAAAATTTAACATAAATAACTTACTTGTAGAAAATAAGATAAATGAAAGTCTGTATGAGTTGATATATTCTATTTTAACTGATTATGATGTAGTAGATGGTGGCTTTTTTATGACACTTCTTTTAGATACAATAGATAGTGACGATGAACAAAGAGCATATGGGAGCGAGTTTAGCTACCTTCAAGGAGCAAAGCTTAGTGATGGAGGTATTTTAAACATGCGTGATTTTAACAAGATACTAAACTACTACGCGAAAAGCCAAAAAGATGAGAACATATATAAAATACCTTGGGAAAAGTTTATAAAATTTAGCGGGGATGAAGTGGATTATAACTACCTAGATGAGCAAATTAAAGCAAATTTAGAGCAAAATTATGGTATAACTAACCTAAATGAAAACTCAATAATATACAAAGATGAGGATTTATCCTTAAATAAAGAGCAAAAAAAACTATTTAAATCTTTAAATATCGGCTACTATGTACCCATATTTTTATGTGATTTTGAATTTCATTTTTCCAACAAAAAAGCAAATATATCATTTTATTATGATTTAAATACAAAAAGGATTAGCGATATTGAAACAATTTTTTAAAAATTTATTTCAAGCTAAAAAAGCATCTTATCTGCTTTTAGCCCATGATGAGAAAATATCCATAAAAGAAAATATACTAATCAATGTGATACTTTCGCCTAAATATTACTGGAGTAAAAAACTTCCTTTAAGTGTAAAATATGCTCACCAAGCCAAGTCCTATGCTCCATCTTGCTTTGAGGGAAATATCCCTGAAGGCAACTATACATATATGGCACAAAAAGACGGAGATGAGTTTATTTTATATGCATATGACGATAACTACATCATAGAAAATTTACAAAAAATTGGCATACAAACCCAGCAGATATCAAAGGTATATTTTGCCCAAAATGAGTTTAAAAACCTAACCACACCCATAAGCCTAAGTCAAAATGAAGCCTTGATAAACCACAATGGTTTACTCATACAAGTACCAAAGCAAATGACAAAAGAGTGTATGGGGGTAGATGGATATTTTAAAACTCATAAATTGTCTAACTTTTTTATCAATCTAAACAAATTTAACCAAATCATCGAATTTAAAAAAGCATATATCATAACAGCCTTACTAAGCATTTTAGCCATTTTTTACATGGTGGAATTTTTCTACCTAGGAAGTGCTAGTGAAGAAATGGAGCAAAAAAGACAAAACATTTCAAAGCTTTACAAACTTCCATCTACTTCCATGCAAACAAAGCTATTCATAAAAAAGTTTGAAAAAAAATCTCACACGCAAATATCCTTAAGAGAGCAGTTTTACAAGCTAACAAAACTTCCTCTCAAAAAAAACCAAAGCATCAAAAGCATAGAATTTAACCGTGGAATTTTTAAAATCGCTGTAACAAATAGTACACAAAACATCAAAAGATATCTACAAAAATATTTTAAACTACAAAATGTCTCCACAAAAGGAGATGTTACGATATTTGAGGTAAAACATGATAAAAAAGATTAATCCCATTATACCAATAGCCTTATCGGCACTATTTTTAATAATCATGTTCATAACCACACAAGTTAGAAAAAATAATATAGAGACAAAAAATATGGACTTAGCCCTATTTGAAAGCAAGGCAAAATACCTTTATGAGCTAAAGAGTAGATGGAGCGGTAAAAACCTTATCTCAAAACTAAACTCAAGCATACCAAATCAAGAGTTAAAACAAAATACCCAAATAAAAAAAAGTGGAAATAAGATTATTATGACAGTAGATGGTATCGACAAACACAGTATAAATACCATAGTCAAAAATATATTTTCTCAAAATTTTGAAATCAAAAAATTTAGACTAGATGGTAAAGAAAATATGAGTTTAAGAGTGGAGATTAGGATATGAAAAAAAAGTTACTTTTAGCGCTTGCTTTTTTGTATGCACTCATAATATTTTTACCCAAAACACAAGCTTACTATGCCCTAGAACATAAGCTAAAAAAATTTGAAGTGGTTTTAAACAAAGAAACAACTAGAGATTTTTTAGGAGTATTTAGCGTAAATGATGGGCAAGTTTTCTATCAAAATATGTACGCAGGGGCTATAGAAAACATAAGCATATATCCTTTTGTTTTTTACAATCAAATAAATATAAAAAATGCAAAATTTAGCAAAAACTTAAGGCAAATTCTCCCCCAAAACATAGATGGTTTAAATTTTAAATACACCCCATTTTACCCCTTTAAAGTATTTATAAGTGGCGAAGGTGATTTTGGAAGCCTTAGCGGTGGAGTAAATTTAAAAAACAAAAAAGTTAAACTCATACTAACACCTAGCAAAGAGTTTGCAAACAGTCCCCTCATAGGTCAATTTAGAAAAACTAAGGATGGATACATAAATGAATTTGCGTATTAATAGCAAGGTGCTAAAAAATATCATCTCAATACTAATAATTGCAACTATAACAAAAGCTATAAGTTTGATTTTGATGTTTTTTTTACCAAAAAGTGGCGTAGAATCCATCACTCAAAACCATAGCCAAATCAAATATCAAAACTATAAAATATCTACCATTTTTGGACTAAAAGATACAACTAAGCCTGTTAAAACCTACAAAGATTTAGTAAGGATAGAAAATCTCATCCTACGTGCCATATATGGCAACAACAAAAGAGGCTTCATAGTATTTGCCCAAAATTCAACACCATCTACTAACATCATCTTAGGACTAAACCATAGCTATAAAGGCTACAAACTAACACAAATAAAACAAAAAAGTGTTATTTTGCAAAAAAATGGTAAGGACTTTGAGCTAGTTTTAAAAGACGATACAAGCAGTAGCTACATCACAAGGATTAAATCAGTACAAACAGCAAAAAGACCAAAAAATCAAAGTGATGCCATAAGGGCGGTTAGAAAAAAAGATATCATGCATTATGCAAAAAACTTTGACCAAATATGGAAAAATATAGCCATAGATGAGATTAAAAAAGATGGCAAGATAGATGGATTTAAAATAATGTCAGTAAATCAAAGCTCAATTTTTGGAAAACTAGGCCTACAAAAAGGCGATATAATAAAATCCGTAAACAACAAAGTAATGACAAGCTATGCAGATGCTTTTAAAATATACAATAATATACAAGATTATGAAGGTTTAAAAATACAAATCATAAGAAATAAACAAATAAAGGAATTAGAATATGAGATTTTTTAAGGTAGTAGTTTTAGCCATGTTTTTAACAGGCTTTTCAAATATTGCTATGGCAAAGAGCCAACAAAAAGAAGAAGTGACTATAAATTTTAAAGACTTAGAGATTAACGATTTTGTAAAACTAGTCTCAAATGTGCTGGATAAAAATATCTTACTCCAAGCCCCGATACCAGGAAAGGTTGATTTTGTATCCACCACTCCTGTATACAAAAGTGACCTTCCTGCCATACTCCAGTCAGTACTAGGTGCAAAAGGCTACTCCTTAGTAGATAGAGGTTCGTTTTTAGAGATTGTAAGAAGTAAAGACGCTGCAAAATACAACCTTCCTTTGGTAAAAAGCTTAAATGATAGCTATATGCAAATGGTTACAAAGATAATCAGCGTAAATGAAGTAAATGTAGATTTCATAGCCTCAAAAATAAAACACCTAATCTCATCTTCAGCCTCCCTTGTAACCATAAGAGACAACAACTCCATACTTATAACAGATTTCCCAAAGAACATCAAAACCATAGAAAATATCATAAGAAAAATAGAAAATGCAGAAAAAACACAAACATCTTTTTATAAATTAAAAAATGCTCAAGTTAGCTATATTTACCCATCTTTGCTTACCATAGTAAAAAATCGATTTAACCCAAAAATTCAAACACAAAAAGTTACAGTTGCTGCTGATAAAGCCTCAAACTCCATCATAGCAGTTGGAAGCGCAAAAAACCTAAGAGAGTTAAAAAAAATCATCACAAGATTTGACACAAAAGATGCCACACCCATCAAACAAACTGCAGTAATTGCACTAAAAAATACAGAGGTTAAAGATGTATTAAATGTTGTACATAAAATCCTTTTAGCCAAGAAAAAAACAAATCCCGCTAGCATACCTACAGTTGTAAGTGAGCCAAATACAAACTCCATCGTAGCATCGGGCATAAAAGAGGATATTGAGGAGATTAAATCCATAGTAAAAGAGCTAGACCAAGAGCAGCTTCAAGTCTATGTTAAAGCTAGAATTATCGAAGTTAGTAAAGTTGCCTCTGAGAGGCTTGGGGCCAAATATGGATTAAATGCAGGGAGAGCAACTTCAGATGGTATATATACATTGGCTCTTAATGCAGGAAATTCTCCTCTTGCCTTTGCATTAAACTCTTTAAAAATAGACATTCCCAAGCTAAAATCAGGACTTGCTCTTGGTGCAACTATAGATTTTTTAGTAACAAATGGAGCAGCAAACATAGTAGCTGAACCATCTATACTATGCATAAACAATAAAGAATCAAAAATATATGTTGGACAAACAGAAAGTATCATAACTTCTGCTACAACTAAAAACAGTACAACAGACCTATCAAGAAATACTTATACTCGTGAAGACATAGGCTTAACCCTCAAAATAAAACCTCGCATATCAAATGATGGGAAAGTAACTCTAGAGGCTGAAACAAAAATAGAAGATGCATTGCCAACTACTCAAGGAACCGGCATGCCAACCACTACAAAAAGAGAGGTTAACACAAAGGCTATAGTTAAAAATGGAGAAAGTGTCATTGTTGGCGGACTAATTAAAGACAAATCGAGTATTGAAGTGTCAAAAATACCTGTTTTAGGTCATATTCCTTTGTTAGGAGAGGCTTTTACTCACCATTCAAATGGTGCAGACAATCTAAATTTAGTCATTATATTAACCCCTTACATCATTCAACAAAGCGAAGATTTAACAACCCTAAGAGGCAAATTAGCAGAACTTGATAAACTCCAACAACGTTATAATAAAAATTTTATGCAATATCTAAGAAAAAGAGGAAAAAGAGCATTAAAAGAGCCACTATATTCAAAAGAGGAGATAAAAAAAGAAGATATTGAGATTAAAAAACAAAAAAACAAACACGAAAAAAAACATTATACCTCACATAAAGACCCATACAAAGAACTATACAAAAGGCTAAAAAGATGAATTTGGAAATAGATTCCATTCATAACATTAATCTTGAACCCATAGAACCTAATGAGATAGATTTAAATATTGCTTTAAAAAATTTTGTATTATTTTCCAAACAAGATGGAGAAGATATAGTTTGCGTAAATGAAAAACACCTAAGCACCTCCTTTGAATACATCTCAAAAGAGGCAAGTGCTTATAGAGTAGTTTTTTTAAATGAAGAGAGTTTTGAAAGACTTTTTAATCGATTTTTAGAACTAAGAACCGATAAAGAAATAGAAGGCATAGACAAAAGCGCGGAAGAAAATATAGACGAAGAGGAGTTAAATCTTACTGAATTTTTACGCAATTCAAGCGATATATTAACTAGCGAAGAATCCGCACCCATTATCAAGTTTGTAAACTCACTTTTTTATCAAGCAGTCAAAAAACGCTCATCAGACATCCATATAGAAATGCATGAGTTTAAAGGTGAGATTAGATTTAGGGTAGATGGAGTGCTAATAAAACACATCGAGCTAGAAAAAAGCATATTAAATTTAGTCATAAGCCGTATAAAAGTAATATCAAATCTTGACATAAGTGAAAAACGTATACCTCAAGATGGACGAACACAGGTTAAAATAGCAGGTAAAACTCTTGATATTCGTGTCTCTGTTCTTCCTACCTACTATGGCGAAAGAGTGGTCATGAGGATACTTATGGATAGCGAAGATATACCCAGTCTTGAAAAACTTGGCTTTGAAGAGGATATAGTAAATAAACTAAATGAAGTACTAAAACACTCTTACGGCATCATCTTAGTTACAGGGCCAACAGGAAGTGGAAAATCAACCACCCTGCACTCTTTTTTACAACGCCTTACAACACCTGAAAAAAATATCATCACAGTTGAAGACCCAGTTGAATACAAAGCAGACAACATAAATCAAATACAAGTAAATTCAAAAGTAGGACTTACCTTTGCAGCAGGTCTTCGCTCCATCCTAAGGCAAGACCCAGATATCGTTATGGTAGGTGAAATACGAGATAGTGAGACTGCGAGCATAGCCACACAAGCTGCACTTACAGGACATCTAGTGCTCTCAACCCTACATACAAACAATGCCACCTCATCTGTAACAAGACTTGCAGACATGAAAATCGAGCCATTTTTAATATCCTCTTCACTTCTAGCAGTTCTTGCCCAAAGACTAGTAAGGCTTTTATGCCCAAATTGCAAAGAAGAAGACACTTTAGCAGAGCAGTATGCTAAAGAGTTTAATCTACCGCAAAATGCAAAGATATACAAACCTTGTGGATGTAAACATTGTAACTATACAGGTTTTGAGGGGAGAAGGGCTATTGGGGAGATATTTATCTTAAATGATGAGGTAAAAACCCTACTAAAAGAAAGCACAAATGACCACCAAATACGCTCACTTGCAAAAAAACAAGGCTTCATCACCCTATCTACTAGACTAAAACAACTACTACTAGATGGGCAAACTAGTATGGATGAGGCTTTAAGGGTTGGCATAAAAGATGCGTAAGGCATTTACTTTAGTTGAGGTTTTAGTCTCAGTTACCATCATCTCCATAGTAGTCTTAGGGCTTTTAAACTCAAATGCAACAAATTCAAAACTATCAAAAAATCTATCAAACAAATACGCCCAAAAAAGCGAATTTTCCATCATACTTTTAAATGCAAATGAAAATTTTCATGGTAAAAATAAAAACCTATATGATTTTGTTAGAGAAAAATTTAAGATAAAAAATGATGATTTGAGATCTTGGCTAAAAGACAAAAAAGTACTATACACAGATAAAAAATTTTCAAGCATCAAACTACTTGAGCTAGGCAAAGAAGAGTTTGAAGATATAGATAGAGAAAATCTACTAGATATTACTTTTAACATCAGCAAAGTTTCTGCTATGTCAAAAAATGCAAACAACTCAGGATTTACCTTTAATCTCCAATGAAAAAAGCATTTACCCTAATAGAGATAATAGTAGCAGTATTTATCTTCAGCATCATCATGATATACATGTATGACCTTTTAGCTATTACAAAAAACAGCTCTGTTAGCTATGAAAAAATCTACATAAAAGACAAAAAATCTCAAAATCTCAAAAGAATTTTTTATAATGACATTTTTAACCAAACCGACCCTTACAAATACACAAAAATCAAATCAAATCAACATTTTAGCACATATATGCTTCGCACGAAAAATTCACTTCATGACCTAGCAAATCCCTATGTGTCTTACAAAGTCATAAAAGGAAATCTCTATAGATTTGAGTGTGTAAGAGCGTTTAAATTTCCCATAAATGAAGAGATGAAAGACAAGATTTTTATCGATAAACTTGCCTCTAAAATAAATAGCTTTCTAGTCTATGAGTATAAAAATAGCAAACTCATAAGTTATGAAATAGATGGTAAAAAAAATATCTTTGAAATAGCCCTCCCCTATAATAAAAAAATAATACTAGTCCACTAGCCTACTTAATCTTCTCAAAATATAACTTAGTTTCACTAACTATAACATTTGAAAGCAAAAGCAAACCTATGAGATTTGGCACTGCCATAAGCCCATTTGCTAGGTCTGAAAAATTCCACACAAACTTAAGCTCAAGCATAGCACCACTCATCACGCAAGCAGCAAAGATTATCTTATATACCTTAATGCCCCTGCCCTTTGTTAAATATTCAAAGGCCTTTTCGCCATAATAACTCCAACCAAGTATGGTTGAATATGCAAAAAGCACAGTTGCTACACTTACAATCATAGCCCCAAATCCACCAAGATGAAGTTCAAAACTCTTCATAGTAAGCACGCTTGCACTTACTCCTTGCTCCCAAAATGGAGATATAAGTATAATAAGAGCTGTCATAGTACAAACTACGATGGTGTCTATAAAAGTTTGAGTCATGGATACTAAAGCTTGTCTAGCCGGATCGTTTGTTTTCGCAGCTGCTGCTGCTATAGGGGCTGAGCCCATACCTGATTCGTTTGAAAAAACTCCCCTTGCCATACCGTATCTCATAGCTGTGGCTATAGTCGCACCAACAAAACCACCACCGGCTGCTATAGGATTAAATGCATGATAGAAGATAAGATAAAAAGCATGTCCTATTTTATCGTAGTTTAACGCCAAAACAACAAGAGCAAAAGACACATAAACAACTATCATAAATGGCACTATAAATGATGTAAACTTTCCTATTGATTTTATACCACCTATTATAACCAAGGCTGTTAGAACAAAAAGTGTAACCCCGCTTACCCAAGTTGGCACTGAAAATTGATCTAAAAGTACACCGGCTACTGCATTTGATTGGGTCATATTTCCTATCCCAAAAGAGGCTATCACAGCAAAAATTGCAAAAGCTGTACCTAAAAATGGCTTATTTGCCCCAAGACTTAGATAATACATAGGCCCACCCATCATAGTTTTACCTTTCTTTCGGTATTTAACTGCTAGTATTGCCTCTGAATACTTCGTAGCCATACCCACAAGTCCAGTCATCCACATCCAAAATACAGCTCCAGGTCCACCCATAGTGATGGCTGTGGCAACTCCAACTAGATTTCCTATACCAACAGTTGCAGCAAGGGCTGTCATCAAAGCTGCAAAGTGACTTATCTCTCCATCTCCGCTTTGCTCTTTTTTAAATATTAAGCCAATTGCCCTAGGCAATGCCCAAAACTGCATAAACTTAAGTCTAATACTAAGATAAAATCCTGTGCCTATCAAAAGCACAAGCATGGGCACGCCCCACACAAAAGATGAAATTAACGATATGATATTATTTAATTCTTCCATATTTTCTCCTAAAAAGAACAAAATACCAAAAAAAAGCTACAATAAAAATAAAATCAGCCTTTTATGGTATAATTTTGCCAAAAAAAGAGTTTTCGATGGGTAATATTTTAACTAAAAGCAAGAAAAATATATATGGCGTACTGATAGTAATGCTCATCTCAGCCATAGCACTAAGCCTATCAAAACTACCATTTTTTACCCACCTTGCCATAAGCCCCCTCATCATAGGCATCATCATAGGTATGATATACGCAAATACCATAAAAGTAAATCAAAGCCTGCAAAGTGGAGTTACTTTTAGCTCAAAAACCTTACTTCGCATAGCTATAGTTTTTTATGGCTTTAGACTCACACTAAGTCAAATTGCCGAAGTTGGCATCAGCGGGGTAGCTATGAGTGTTTTAATAGTCGCTTTAACATTTATCCTAGGCTACATCGTTGGCACAAAGATATTAAAAATGGACAAAGACTTAGTATGCCTAACTAGCGCAGGAAGTGCCATATGTGGTGCTGCTGCAGTTTTAGCCACTGAGCCAGTAGTCAATGCAAAAGCTTACAAAAGCGCCATAGCAGTTAGCACAGTAGTACTTTTTGGAACTATATCTATGTTTTTATATCCCATAGTTTACAAACTTGGCATACTAAACCTAAGCGCTGATGCCTTTGGTATATATCTTGGCGGAACACTTCATGAAGTTGCCCATGTTGTGGGTGCAGGAGGTGCTATCAGCAAAGAAGTAGCAGACACAGCCATCATAGTAAAGATGACAAGAGTTATGTGCCTAGCTCCTTTTTTGCTTATATTAGCATGGTTTTTAAACAAAAACCAAGAAGATAAAAATATGCCAAAAGTTGGCTTTCCATTTTTTGCCCTTATGTTCATAGTGGTAGTTATATTTAACTCCTTTGAGTCTTTTTCGCAACAAATTCTTGAGCATATAAAAACAGTGGATGATTTTGCTTTAACCATGGCGATGACTGCCCTTGGTATGGAGAGCAAAAAAGAGAAGTTTATCCAAGCGGGACTTAAGCCTTTTTTACTTGCCCTTTTACTGTTTTTATGGCTAATCTTTGGAGGACTTAGTTTGGTGTATTTAGTAGCTTAAAGCCCTGTGGTATTTAAAGCCATATAAAACATAAAAAGATAAAACGAAGACGAAGCTAGTTTTGTTAAAGGGCTTATTTGCATATCTTCATTTAACATGGCCTCATATCCACCCAAACTAAGACCTTTTTTCATGCGGTCTAAGAAGTATATCTTAAAACCTATATCGATAAATTTTATAACTAGTATGCCAAACATATAAGCAGAGTTTAACCCTAATCCAAATATACAAAACATAACAAATATAAAACTAGCATGCAAAGAGCTAAAATAAACCACACCTTTACTATAAAGGTTTAGTAGGTTTTGCATATAGTCTCTTATATTGTCTCCCTTTTGCCAAAAAATCTCAAACCCTTCGGCTAAAAGCATAAAAATAAAAAGTATCACATCTTTACCTTTAGTAAAACAAGCTCTGAAAAATCAATGAGGTTATTTTTTATATATTTTTGCTTTATTTTACCATTTTTTCTGCGTATTCCAAAGTCATCATCATTTAAAATAGCAAGCTCTCCATCTAAGGTTATAAACATACCTTCTGGCTTATCGTGTATATAGCTAGTTTCTCTAACTAAATCAACCAAAAGCTCTTTTTTTGCAACCCGTATACCTAGTTTTTTAAGTCCTCTAAGCCCTTTTTTAAGCACAAATTTTTCAAGATTTTTACTAATATGTGTAATGTCGGTGGCATTTTTTAAAGAGATTTTAAATACCCTTTTAAAAGCTTTTTTATCTTTTAGCGGTTTTTTGCTATCCCTTTCAAGCACTAAATATTCGTCATCATTTAGATAAACTATCTCCGAGTTTGAATGTTTACTTTTCTCTTGTGGATAGATATACTGAGCTGTTTTACCGGTTTTTAAATCAAGCTTTAATATGCGAGTTAAAACCGAGAATTTTGTGGTTTTATTTTTTAGACTAGATTGAACTATGGCAGTTAAAAATCTTTCATCTTTGCTTATAGCTAAGCCCTCAAAGCCTCTATTTTTAGCTATATGCTTAAATATCTTTGGCATTTTACTTATGCGTCTTAACTCTTTTCCATCTTTGTTGATTTTTATAAAACTCATGCTATCTTCATCGCATATCCAAAAACCGCCCTCTTTTAAAGCCACCAATCCTTCAGGGTTTAAATCCCTACTAAGAGGTATATGTCTTTTTAAAATCAACTTCTTTTTTTTAAAAACAAAATGCCCAATAGCTGGCTGTTTTATACCATTGTCGCTTAGAGCATAAAAACCGCCCTTAAAGTCACTAAATGCCCCTGAGCCATACCCTCCTTTAAAGATTTTTACTTCATCTACTTCTTTTATAATCTCAAAAGGGAGTTTAAAACTTTTCATATCTTCTCCATACAACATATTTACAAGTAAAATTATAGCCAAAAATCTCATATAGCCCCTTTTTATCTTTGCATTTTATCACATTTAAGATATAATACGCTTTTAAAGAAAATATTTTTTAAAAATGGAGAAAAAATGCTAGATAATTGGAATGAAACTTCAAGGGGCATCTTAAAATCAAAACTTGCAAAACACAATATCAAGCTTCAAGATTTAGTCACGGCTCTTAATGGCATTGGCATAGACGAAACCTATAGTTCGGTATCGAGCAAGATAAACAGGGGTACTTTTAGCTTTGCATTTTTTATCCAATGTATGTATGCTTTAAGATTAAAAAATATCAACATCTCCTTAGATGAGTTAGGAAACTAAAATGGCAATTGAGATAGAAAAAAAGTATCTCTTAAAATCTAAAGATATATTGCAAGTGCTAAAAAACGAAGGATTGGAGTTTAAAAAAGAGCACATAACTCAAATATACACCAAAATAACCGACACCAAAGAGACAAGAGTTAGAAAATGTGACAATGAGTACTTTTTAACAAGCAAAATAGGCAAAGGACTAAAGCGAAAAGAGCTAGAGAGAAAAATAGATGTAAAACTTTTTGAATTTGCCGAGCAAAACCGCATAGGTCAGAGCATACAAAAAATCAGACACACCTTCAAACTTCAAAACAAAGCCGCAAATATAGACATCTACGAACTGCAACTAGATGGACTAATCGTGCTAGAAGTAGAGTTTGAAGATGAGCAAACAGCAAACACTTATGTTTTGCCAAACATTTTTCAAGAACAAGTCATAAAAGATGTCACAACCGATGAGGCATATAAAAACAAAAACCTAGCCCTTTATGGCTGTCAAAACCAAATCGATATGGGTGAGCTTTTTGATAGTATAAAACGAGAGCCCTTTGAGCAAGAGTTTTTAAAAAGACTACCAATAAACTCTTATGATGGCATGAGAAGTATATACTACAGCCTTTATGGTAGGATTGATTTTTTCAAAGATATATATCTTCAAAATCAAAACAATGAAGCCTTGCATCAATTTAGAGTAAATATAAGAAAAACTCGCTCCTTACTTCAAAGTCTTAGTGGAGTATTTGACACAAAGATAAACACTCGTTTTATACAAGATTTCAAACTCATAGCAAATGCCACAAATTCCCAAAGAGATATAGACGTTTTTAAAGAGTACCTAAATGAACTAGACGAGTTAGAAGCAGAAGGGGTTTTGGAGCTTTTAGACAAAAACGAGACCGCATGTGAAAATGATATATTAGCCATGTTTAAAGGCGAAGAGTATGCAAAAAACATGCAAGAATGGCTAGTTGTACTGCAAGATGAAGATAGATTCTTTGAAGGCGAAAAGGCTAATTGTCCCATTAAAACAGTGGCGGCAAAGACTCTTTTAAAACGTTTAAAAAAGATAAAAACAAAACTTGAAAATCTACAAGAAGACACAGAGTTAGAAAAGTTTCACACCGCAAGGATAGAGTTTAAACGTTTAAGGTATCTAGCTGAGTTTTTCAATGAGCTTTTAGGACTGCTTAGTCTTGAAAAAACCATTAAGTTATCAAAAAAAATGCAAACTCTGTTTGGCACTCTCCAAGACAGAGACACAGCAGATAAAATACTAACAAAACTAGAAAATGATGAGAGGTTTAGCTCTGATGTTTTAGCTATACACAGCATAGAAACCATAAAAGAGTTACTCATAGATGATGTATATAGCCTAAAATGCGATATACTTACCAATAAAAAATCCCTTTTTGACACCCTTAATGAGTGTTTGAAAGATTTAAAAATATACATATAAATAGGACAAAATTTTGAATACAGAACAAAAACAGACAAAAATAGTAAATATGTTTGACAATATAGCTCAAACTTACGATGTGGCAAATAGGGTTTTAAGCCTAGGCATAGATATAAAATGGCGCAAAAAAGCTTGTGATTTGGTTCTAAAAGATAAAAAAGAGCTAAGACTTATAGCTGATGTGGCTTGCGGAACAGGCGATATGATGGGACACTGGGATACTCAAGCTAAAAAAAATGGTGTGAAAGTCAGTCAAATAGTTGGTGTTGACCCAAGTGAAAAGATGATGGAAGTTGGCAAAAAAAAGTTTCCAAATTTTGATTTTATACAGTCTCGTGCTACCAAATTACCATTTCCTGATGAAAGTGTAGATGTCATAAGTATAAGCTACGGCATTCGAAATGTACTTGAGAGAAAAGAGGCTCTAAAAGAGTTCTACAGAGTTCTTAAAAAAGGTGGAAATGTAGTTATACTCGAATTTACAAAAAGCGATAAAAAGGGTTTTTTATATAGCCTAAGAGATTTTTATCTACAAAAAATACTCCCAAATATAGGTGGTTTTATATCTAAAAACAAAGAAGCTTATACCTATCTGCCAAACTCCATAGAGGGCTTTTTAAAAACCTCTCAACTAATCGAAGAGCTAGAACAAACTGGCTTTAGTATGGAGTTTGCTCAAGGCTTTAGTATGGATATTTCAACCCTATTTATAGCCAAAAAATGAATTCCGTTAGCGAACTAACTGAACAGATAAAGTCCCTACTTGAGACTACATTTTTACAAGTAAGCGTGAGTGGCGAAGTCTCTCGCCCCACCTACCATAGCTCTGGACATCTGTATTTTACCCTAAAAGATGACAAAAGCTCCATAAGCTGTGTTATGTTTAAAGGCAACAATCAAAGATTAAAATTTAGAGTTGAAGAAGGTATGGAAGTGAGCGTATATGGAGGCATAACCCTTTATGCGCCAAGGGGAAGCTATCAAATAAATTGCTCCAATCTTGAACCAAAGGGAAGTGGCGCTTTGACGCTAGCTTACGAGCAACTCAAGAAAAAATTACACGAAAATGGATATTTTAACCAAAAACGCCCACTGCCGACATTTCCAAAGCATATAGCCCTTGTTACTTCAAAAACAGGAGCAGCCTTGCAAGATATGCTAAATGTTGCTTCAAAACGCTACCCTTTAGTAAAGATAAGCCTATGCAATACCTTAGTACAAGGAGAGGAAGCAAAATACGAAATAGCCAATGCTATAAAAAAAGCTCAAAGCCTAAAGCCTGATATTATGATCATTTCAAGAGGCGGTGGCAGTATGGAGGATTTGTGGGCATTTAATGAAGAGATAGTGGCAAAAAGCATATATGAAAGCTCGGTGCCGACTGTGTCTGCTATTGGTCATGCTATCGATACTCTTATAAGTGATTTTGTGGCTGACGCCACCGCCCCAACTCCAAGTGCCGCTATGGAGATGGTGCTTCCTGATATAAACGAGTTAAGACAAAGTCTTGACATGATGGAAAGTGAGCTTAAAAATAGATTATTTAACCAAATCTCAAACGCTAAATCAAGCCTTTTGAGCTTACAAAATCAACTCCATCTACTCAGTCCCAAAACTAGACTAAATAACCTTGAAGAGCAGTTAAAAACTCACAAAAAAGCTCTTAATATTGCTCTTAGCCAAAAGTTTTTTGCCTTTAAAAATCAGCTAAATGCGTTTGAATTGACACTTAAAGGAAAAAATCCGCAAAATCTAGTGCAAAATGGATATGCCCAACTTGTAAAGGACGGCAAGATAACTACCATAGACAAGCTAAAGATAAACGATGAAGTGGAGCTTCAAAGCCCAAGTAAAATCTTAGTTGCCAAAATCATAGAAGAGAAAAGTTGAAAAAGTTTGTTTTATCTGTTTTAAAAATTGTCTTACTTGTTTTTGTAATATTATTTTTAAGTAAAGATTTTATCATAAGCAAACTTGCTTTTCATCCCCAAAAAGAGCATATAAATTTTATCCGCGAAGACTATATGGTAGATAAAACCATAACAACTGACGATGGCGTGAAGCTAAATGCTATTTTATTTACCCGTAAAAATCATAAAAAATTGCTCATATTTTTTCATGGCAACGCGGGAAATCTCTCCCATAGGCTAAATCAGGCACAAAAGATTTTTGATATGGGTGTTGATGTTTTGCTAGTTGATTATAGAGGTTTTGGAAAAAGCCAAGGGAGTATCAGCGAGGCTGGGCTTTATAAGGATGCCAAATCAACTTTATCTTGGGCTTTAAAAAGTTATAAAGAGAAAAATATCTTTATACTAGGGCGTTCTATTGGATCAGTTGCAGCTATCCATGCTTCAAAAAACAAAAATCTAGCCGGACTAATACTCATAACCCCACTCTCAAATGCCAAAGATATGGCTAAAAATATGAAACTAGGTTTGCTTAGTTTTCTAGCAGATGGAAGGCTTGATAATCTTTTAAATATCAAACACATAAAAACTAAAACTCTATTTATCCATGGGAACAAAGACAAACTTATACCCCTAGAGCTCTCCAAAAAACTATATAAAAATCTTCAAGCTGAAAAAAAGCTTATAATAGTAGATGGAGCTGGGCATAATGATATAGAATATGTAGGCGAAAAATACTTTAAAAGTATTCAAAAATTTATCTCAAATATGAAATAATAATTTTAAAAATACAAAAAAATTCTTAAATCTAAGAACTCATCTGTGCATCTTTTTCCTGCTGTAAAATCCATATAAAAAACTCATACAAACCATCTCCATCTACTCCTCCATCTACTCTTAGTAATTCTTTACATATCGTAGGGTTTTCGTAAACTTCAACACCATAAGCTCTAGCCTTTTTTATTATAGCCTCTCCTCTTTCATCTAGGCTAAATGTTTGGTTTAATTTCGCATAGGGATTTTTTATCAACTCTAACTCCTTAGCATAATGATGCCCATATTTCTACCTGTAGTTTGGTTTTTTCTATATGAGTAGTGTTTTAAACTGCAACTTGTACATACACTTTTATCTATGATTTTTACACCTAAAGTTTGAAGCTGTGATAACAAAATGCCATAAATATCAAGATGGGAGTTTTTTACAAACTTAGGATACCTTCTTTTTGACTCCTCTAAAACATCTCCATCTACTTCATAACAACACTGATGAATGCAACTTCCCACAAAAGCAACTGTGTCTTTAGGCAAAGAGCCAAACTCTTTACTCATTTTCTCAAGGCTTTTTTTAGCAATTTCTCCAAATACACCTGCCCTGCCCGCATGGATAGCTGAGATTATATGTCTTTTTTTATCATAAAGCAGCAAAGGTATGCAATCAGCCACCAAAACCCCTAAAGCAAGGTCTTTTTGAGCTGTTATGAGACTATCGCACTTATGCTTTATTGTATCATCTTTTACCACAACTGACTTTGCTCCATGCACCTGCTCCATCAAGCAGAGTTTTTGAATATTAAATTTTCCTTTAATTTGCTTTATATTTAGCTCAATAAGTTCCTTGTCATCACCCACATAATCGGCTAGATTTAGACTTTTAAAATCGCCCTTACTAAACCCTCCATCTACTGATGTAAAATGATAAAACAACTGCATTAGTACATGCCAGAAATAGCATCTATATCTGCCCAACTTATGGGCTTTTTGCGATGAAGCATATTGTAAATATATCTTGCAAACATATCTGTTTCTATATTTACTCTATGACCTATGCTGTATTTTTCAAAAAGTGTGTTTTTATAGGTATGGGGTATTATGGTTAGCCTTATGGCGTCTTCATATATTTCATTTATAGTTAAACTCACTCCATCTACTGTCACACTTCCTTTTGGCATCATAAGTGGTAATATATCTTTAGATACACCTACCACAAAATCAAGAGCATTAGCATCTTTTTTGATACTTTTTATAACACCTATTGCATCTATGTGACCTTGAACAATATGTCCATCTACTCTATCGCTTAGCTTCATAGCTGGCTCGATATGAACTTTGCCTTTAAGATTTTCGCTAGCAATATAGCGTTTACTCTCACTTGAGAGCTCCACACAAAACTCTTCATCTGCCACCCTCACTGCTGTTAGGCAGATTCCATTTACTGCTATAGAATCCCCTATATTTGGCTTGTGCTTAGCTTTTATGCAAAGCAAATCGCCATTAAAATTTTTAACTTCAGCTATCTCTCTTATGAGTCCTGTAAACATTTAGTATTCCTTTAGCTATTATCTTGCTGTTAAAAAGATTATAAATCTTTGCTCTTTGTTTGCATTTTACATATAAATGAAAAAATTATCAAACCTTTGCAAGCAAACATTTAATATCTTTGATGGTTTTTTATGTTAGATTTGTGAGGAGTTTTGGCATTTATAGATACAATTTGCCACAAGCTTAATAAAAAAGGAGTTGAGCTTGCCAAAAATATAACCTTTGTAAAAAGAAAACCTCAACTCAACTCCTACACTTGCGCGTAAACCTCCATTTAAGGGGTTTTAACTGTTACCAATTTGTTGGATCAAGTGGCTCATTTGGCTTGATGGTGCAAGCAGAACCCTTACACTTTATATTTGCATCAAGGTACAATGCTTTTATCTTAGCTTTTGAATCTTTTACTCTCTCATAAGCTTCGATAGAGCGTCCACCTGCTGCGCAGTGAAATATAATGTATCCCTTTTTTGGTAGTTTCTTAATAAAAGCCTTTGGCTCGTTTTCCTCTAAAGATACGTGTTTAGTTCCTTTGATATAACCAGCCATTCTCTCATCAGTTCCTCTAACATCAATTATTGTAACATTTTTTGGTAAATGTTTATAATGTTTTAAAAACCACTTTCCATCTACACTTCCCTCGTCTCCACCTTTTTGAATAGGTCCAAAAAATTTAGCTTTCTTAGATGTAGTCTTTAGTGTATTTTTCTTTGAAGAGCTAGGAAAAGCTTTTTTCCAATCTGGCATACCAGCAGAATATACACTTACATTTTTATAACCCATTTTTAAAAGATTGTGAGCTACTTTGTGACTCTTTGTGCAAGTAAATCCCCCACAAAATGTGATGATAGGAGTATTTTTATCTGCAGGCAATCTTCCTTTTAGCTTGTCAAACTTAGTGTCTGGTATATTTATAGCTGACGGTATAGTAGAAGCTAGATATTTTTTACTTGGTCTTGCGTCTATTAGAAGTGCTGAGTTAGATGATATTGCTTTTTTAACCAAAGATATACCAATCTCAGGATACATCAATTCACTCCACTCAGGCTCTCCAGCTTGATAAAGCTTTACATTTGTATGTCCTTTTTTTACAAGCTGTACTGCAACTTTTGGACTCTTTGGGCATGCCCATCCACCACAAAATACAATCAACTCTTTGTTTTTTGGAGTTTTTTTAAGCTGTCCATAATACTTGTCAAACTTAGTATCTGGTATATTTATAGATGTTGGTATGGTCTTAGCCTTATACTTTTTAACAGGTCTAGCATCTATCAATACAGCCTTAGCGGTGTTTTTAGTGCCCTTACCAAGTCTTTTAAACACATAATCTTTATCTACCACTTTAAGATTGTGTTGCTTGATAAGCTTTGCTACCTTTTCAGGGGAGCCGTGCTTATGTCCACTATGTCCTTCATGGCTTACTCCATTGGGGTGACTAGCCATACAACCGGCTAAACTAAGCGCCAATAAAGGCGCGCTAAGTTTTAATGCAATTCTTTTCATTGCCTCTCCTTTTGATAAATTTACACTATTATATTATTTTTTCATTAAAATATTTATAAAAATTATTAAATTTTATTTTTATTTAAAGCAAATTTATATAAAATTGCATTATATTTTTTATAAAGGAGATAACATGAAATTAACACATGTTTTACTAGTTGCCGCTATGGCTACAGGACTATACGCTAAGGACGCAGCACCTGCAAAGGTAAACCCAGTAGATGCTAAAGTTAAAGCTATGGTTGCTGAAAAAATGAAGCAAGTCAAGAATATGGAGCCAAAACAACTTCATGAAATGATTAAAGCTGAAAAAGACTTTTTACTAATCGACGTTAGAGAGCCAGGTGAGGTTGCTATAGGTAAGATAGATAGCCTTGACTTTAAAGCTATTCCTGCTGGTTACCTACCATTTAAAGCAAAAGGTTTAGACACTAACAAAAAAATCGTTATCTACTGTAAAGCAGGCGCTAGAGGTGCTATTGCTACAAAATTACTAAACGATTTAGGTTTTAAAGATGTTACAAACCTAAAAGGTGGTATCAAAGGTTGGTTAAAAGCTGGATATCCTATTGAAACTGGTTTAGGTGCATTAGTTCCTGCTAAATAATCTTACTTAAAAAGATTTTTAACCCTTGGGCTTTTTTAAGTCTGAGGGTTTTTTTATGCCCAAAAATTCTACCAAAAACCATACAAAAATATTTTCATACTCCAAAAAGCAAAACAATATTTTAAGTCTTTAATAAAAAAGTTTATATATTTTCAATCAACACACACAAACAAGCAAAATTAAAATACAAATAAAAAAAGTTTGTAGCTTTTTGGTATACATAAAACAACAAATAACTTAAGAATTATCATAAAGTATTAGCTAAAAAGTTTTACAGAAGAAAAGAGATTTATAAAAGGTATGTTTTGTGGGGACATAAAAGCCCTCTTAGCTTTGAAAGCTAGAGGGCTTTGTTTGTATCATGCAACCTGCATGCTTTATTTAGTTATCAAGATGGAACGTTGCCGCTATCACTAGCGAAGTTGTTCAAGAAGTCATAATAGTGAGCTAAATACTTCTCTTTTAAAGCTTTTTTAGCATCAACTTTTGGGCAAAGCTTTTGAATTTCTTCAGCTAACTTGCCCTCTTCTTTTAACTTAGTCCACTCAGCTTGTGTATGCTTAGCAGCAAGTTCACCGCCATTTTTGATTCCATCTTCACTGCAAGCTTTTTTAATTTTCTTAACTATAAGCTTCTGTCCCTTATCTACGTCAGCAGATGCAACAGTACTAATTAGTCCTAAAGCCAAAACCGCAGCAAAAAAAGTTGAAAAAAACTTTTTCATCTTTTCTCCTTATGTTTTTATGTACAAGTATCTTTCGATACACCGCCGTCTGTAAGAAATTACTTTCTTGTGGCGATATTATACCACTTTAAAAGTATTTTCTTCCTTAATGCTCTCTTACCTTTTCAAGATCAAAAAAAGCATCAAAAACATGGTAAACAACCATGCAAACTCCTATGCTTCCAACTACGATACATATCTCTCCTAAATGCGGATGAGCATAGTTTATAGCTTCAGCCACACCGTAAAGGTCATACTTCTCGTAACCTGTTCCAAAACGATTGGACATAGGGTTAGCGTTGCCACCATATACAAAAAGATATCTTCCTGCATATCCACCAATTATAGTAAATAATCCTGCAATAATTGTGAATATTGGTTTTCTTGGTATCACAACTAGCAAAAATGGAAGTGCTATGGCAAATAAAATATAGCCAAAAAAGTAAAGATATTTAAACTCTCCAAAAAGTATAATAAATGCCCAAGCTTTATCAACCATCATATATGCTAGTATCTCATAAAGACCCAAAACAGACACACAAACAAGTATCCACTTCCTAAAAAGCTCCATCATTTCATTGTATCTTGGCTTGTTTCTGTGGGCTAAGTAAGTATTTACCACCATAAAACCAAGAGCTGAAGCAAAAGCTGAGACGATAAAATAAAAAGCTAAAATTGGAAACTCTGTCCAAAGATGTCTTGCTGTATTCATAGAAAAGAGTCTAGCTTGGATGTAGTATTCAATCAAATCTATAACTATACTTAAAACCACAAGACCAAAGGCAAACTTTTTAACAAAATCTCTTTTTTTAGTTAAAAGCAGATAAATCTCAAGTAAGACATATGGTATATAAACACAATAAAGAGGAAGCATGAGCCACATACCTGTGGTAAAGGCAGGTGTTTTAACCATCCAAAGCATGTTTAGCATATTTAAATCTGTCGCTATGGTAAAAAGACCAGCTAAAACCATGGACAAACCAACAACCATAAATCCAGCAGCAACTCTTTCTATAAGTTTAACACCAAACACCTCACAGAGTGCTACTATAAATATAATACCTGAACCTGTATATATCATATACATATAGTTTACGATAAACAGAGTCCAAGGAAGCTCTCTTGTCACCTCTCCAACTTCGCCAAAAATAGCTAATTTCATAGCTTTGATAAGCTCAGGATTTGTTGGATCTAAACCAGAAGAGTAGGCATTTGCCACCTCGCTAAAATATCTCATGCCAAAAACTTCATATATACCAAAAGCTGCAATAGCCAAAAAAACATAGGCTATAAGCATTGGTGGAGCAAATAAAAGTTTTTTAAAGCTAACTTCTCTAAATTCTAAACCTAAAAATTCAAAGGCTTTCATTGTTTGCCTCCTAGTCCGTATGTTTCTTTTATCTCATCATAAGTATGTAGCTTTGTGCCTCTTGCAATACTTTGCATCATGTATTTTTCATCGTTTTCAGGCACAAGATAAAAGAGTTTTGGAACTGTACCATAATCCTCTTTTTGAAAGAAAAATTTTCTTTTTTTCAAAAGTTTTACAAGTTCACTATTTTCATCATCAAGGTCACCAAAAGTTCTTACCTTGGTTGGGCATGTGGCTTGACAAGCTGTTGTACCAAACTCATCTACCCTATGGTTACAAAAAGTACACTTATCTACTGAAACACTTGTGTCATCTACAAATCTTGCATCATATGGACATGCTTCCATACAACCTTTACAAAGTATGCATTTTTGTGCATCAACCAATACTATCTTTCCATCCGCATAATGACTAGCCTGAGTTGGACACACACTCACACATGGAGCGTCTATACAGTGGTTACACTGAGATGGATATAGGTTTATAAACGGCTTGTCAAACATTGTTCCATCTACTACCCCTACCCAGATACGTTGCTTGTCAGCTCCTAGCTGAACACCGTTTTCCTCTTTACATACTGTCTCACATGCCTTGCAATTTATGCAGTTTTGATACTCTAATGCCATTGCGTAATTCATCTCAAACCTTTCTTATATCGACTATTGTATCATGCATGATAGCTGAACCTAAAACCGGCTCTATTCTATCTTCTATAAGCTCATTGTCACTAGCACCATTTCTATACCCAAAACTATATCCATTTGATTTTGCTCCAAAACCATGTATATAAAAAACCACTTCAGGTATTATGGCCGCTGTTGGGTATGCTTTTATCCTAACAGTTGCTGTTTGACTTTTTACCTCAAGCAAATCTCCAAACTTTATACCTCTTTTCTTTGCCACTTTATCATTTATCCAAAGGTAATTTTGTGGCATAAGCTCAAGAAGCATAACATTGTTTGCTGTAGAATTTTGAGTAAATTGGGCGTGACGTCCTGTTACAAATTTAAACTTACCATCTGGAACTTGAACATACCAATCATCATGCCAAGTTGGCATGCCATCTACACCTTTTTTTGCCATATTTGCTAGATTGCACTCAACTTTCTTGCTTCCTGTTTTAAACTTTCTTTTTAAAGTTGCTATATCTTTAACATTTGCACAAGTATCATAATCATAACCCGTAGCTTTTTCTTCTTCGCTTAACTTTAAAGTTGAGTAGTATTTTTTATTTTCCGGATAGTACTCATAATTGTTTGCGTCTATTTTCTTAAGCCATTTATCCATATTTGGGTAATAAACACCTTTTTCACGAAGTACTTTCCAAGCTTCTTCTCCATACTCTTTAGCAAACATATGGTGATTTATCTCCTCTTGGCTTTCTCTAAAACCCTCAGCCAAATCGTATCCATTTTCTTCGTAAAATTCCTGCTCATCTCCACCATCTAGCTCATCTTTTACATCTTCATCATACTTTTTAGTAATCTCCCATAATGGCTTACTAAGAGCTTCTCCAAGACCTCTTATGATTTCTATAACAGGCTTAGTTTCGTACATAGGCTCAATAGCTTTTCTTCTTAAAACAATAGCAGGCTGAGTGCCACCAAAACTTTTTATAGGGTCTTCCCTTTCAAGATATGTACACTCAGGAAGTATAACATCACTCATCATCGCTGTATCACTTGGCATAGTGTCTATAGTGACTACTAAGTCCATCTTTTCAAACATTTGCTTTGTTTTAGCTGTGTTTGGCACTGAAAGCATAGGGTTTTGTTTATAGGTAAAAAATGCTCTTATAGGATAAGGATTTCTTCCTTCTAAGACCATATTCCTCCAACCTATCCAAGAGCCCGAACCACCTATAACTGCAGCTTCTTTTTTATCTATTCTAGGTTGAGCATTTGCATACATAGGAATGCTTACTTCATGTCCACCTAAAGGCAGCTTTTTGCCAAAAACTATACCGCCTTTAACATCAATTCCTCCACCTAGTGCTGAAAATATAGCTTGTGCACGACGTAGCTGAAAATCGTTTCTTGCCCAAGTAGTTCTTCTTCCATGATAATATATAGACTGAGGTGCATTTGCCATAAAGTCTCTAGCTACTCTTCTTATGGTATTTGCATCTATGCCTGTTATCTTTTGCGCCCATTCAGGAGTGTAGTTATTTGAAATGATATGATTTTTATACTCCTCAAAACCATTTACATTGTTTGCCACATATTCACGGTTATAAATCTCTTCAGTGATAGCAACGTATGTTAAAGCCAAAACAAACGCCAAATCAGTTCCTGGCTTTATAGCAAGATATTCATCAGCATGCATGGCTGTATTTGTAAAACGTGGGTCAAGAACTACTAGCTTAAGCCCTCTTCCTCTAGTTCTTTTAAACATATCCATAGTATCAGGAGTGAGTATTGCCTCAGCTCTATTTGCTCCTGCCATGATGACGTATTTTGCATTTTCCATATCAGCCATACCAAAACCGCCAAGAGTTGTGGCATATCCACTTACCATGGTTTGTAAACAAATAGATGCATGGTTTAGAAAATTTGTTGAACCTATCTTATTTTGCATAAACGTTTTAAAGGTATGCTCAGCCAAACCCTCACCGGCACAATACCCAATACAGGAGCGATTGTCTTCTTCTTCATCCAATATCTTACTTAACTTGTCAGCTATATACTTATAGGCCTCATCCCAAGTCGCTCTTCTATATTTTCCGTCTCCCCTTTCCCCTACACGAATAAGAGGATATTTTATTCTATCTGGGTCATAAAGAGCATGAACTCCAGCATCTCCCCTTGCACAAAGCATATTTTTAGATTTTGGAAAAAGTGGATTTGGATCTAGTTTTGTAACTATTCCATTTTTTACAGTTGCGATAGCCGTACATTTATTAACACACATTTCACATACTGTTGGAACTTTTTTAAATAGTGGTGAACTTTTTTTGGCATCTTTTTTGACATCTGCGAGCAAGGAACTGCCCCCTAATCCACCAGCACCCACCACACTAAGTGCCACGCTACCCTTAAGAAACCTTCGTCTTGAAATCTCAACTTCCATGACATACTCCGAAAAAATATTTTAAGAAATTGACGAAAAAAACATTATTGTCAATAATTCTGTCGTAATTATAGACTTATTTATATTATAATTTTATTAAAAAAATATAATAAATGCTTTTTTAATAAAACTTATTTAAATACGATAAAATCACTCCTAAAAGAATATTTTATAATTTTTTTAATTTTATTTATCGTTATATATTTGTGCTAAGCATGCATAAAATAAACAAATACTCAAAACTTCGTCACTCTTCCTGCAATCTTGCAAAAATTTAACATGCTCGACAAAATTTACAAAAAAGGAATTTAAAAAAATTTTAAGCAAATAATAGGTCTATTTTTAAAAATGTTACCTTAATTCCACTTTCTCAAATTTAATTTTTAAATGATAAAATTATTGAATTTTTTTTTACATAATAATATTTTAAGTAATTTTATAGTATATATCGATTCCAAAAAGCCCATAAATACATGTTTTACCAAAATAAAAGCATTTTTTTGATAATATCGGTGCAAAATAAAATAAATTTTAAGGTTGTTTGCATGGATTTATTGAAAAGTTTTAAAGACAATTGCGGCTTTGGTATGTTAGCAAATATTGATAATATTCCTAGTCATGAAAATATTCAAGATGCCATAACAGCACTTGAACGAATGATGCACAGAGGGGCTGTTGCAGCCGATGGAAAAAGTGGTGACGGAAGTGGGCTACTATGTTCTTTACCAAAAGAGTTTTTAAAAAAGGAGGCACAAAAAGCCGGATATGACTTACCTGAACAGTTTGCAGTAGCCATGCTTTTTTCAAAAGAAGATGTATTTGAGAGATTTGAGCAGGTTTGCAATGAAAATGACCTAAAGATTATATTTAAAAGAGAAGTACCTGTAAATACTGAAGCTTTAGGAGAATTTGCCCTAAAATCCCTACCCTGTATTACCCAAATCTTTGTAAAACCTAGCTCTCTTGTAGCTACAAAAAGATTTAAAGCCCTACTTTATCTATCGAGACGAGAACTTGAAAAGGCATTTGAAGATGATGAAGATTTTTATATAACTACCTTTTCTGATGAAGTAATATCCTATAAAGGTCTTGTAATGCCGACACACATAAGAGATTTTTACAAGGATCTAAACAATAAAACATTTAAAACAACTTTTACTATATTTCACCAAAGATTTTCAACAAATACCCTACCCCAATGGAGACTAGCTCAGCCATTTCGCACCCTAGCCCACAATGGTGAAATAAACTCCATAGCAGCAAATAGACTAAACACTATGATAAAATCTGAATGCCTAGAAAGTGAAGTCTTTAGCCCCGAAGAGCTACAGAAAATATTTCCTATAATAAAATTTAGCGGAAGTGATAGCTCAAGCTTAGATAATATGTTTGAATTTTTGACAATAAATGGCTTTGACTTTTTTAAAGCCATACGCTCTTTGATGCCCGCCCCTTGGCAAAATTCACCTTATATGGATTCAGAACTTAGGGCCTTTTATGAGTACTCATCTATCATGTTTGAACCTTGGGATGGCCCAGCAGCAGTAAGCTTTACAGATGGAAGATACATAGGATGTGCCCTAGATAGAAATGGACTTCGTCCTGCAAAATATATCATAACCAAAGACAACAAGCTCCTTATAGCTAGCGAATACGGAGTATTGGATATAGATGAAGATAACATCAAAGCACAAGGAAGATTGCAAAGCGGTCAGATGTTAGGTCTTGATTTAAAATACGGTAAGATAATGAACAATGATGAGATAAATGACTATATTAAAAGTTCAAATCCATACCTAGAGTGGATGGATGAAAAACTAATATATCTTCAAGAGCTTATCGATACTCCCTTTGAAGACAAAAGCGATTATGAAAGAGAGGACTTACTATATCTTCAGCGATATTTTGACATTACTCAAGAGATAAAAGAGATGATGATAGAACCTATGGCAAAAAGTGGCAAAGAAGGTATAGGCTCTATGGGAGATGATACAAGCCTAGCTGCATTTTCAAGCAAAACTCGCCCATTTAGTCACTTTTTTAAACAAAAATTTGCTCAAGTGACAAACCCGCCCATAGACCCAATACGAGAAAAGATAGTTATGAGTTTAAACATAGGTTTTGGAAAAACTCATAACATTTTAAACGAAACGCAAAACAATGCAAAACGCATAAAAACTACCTCTCCTGTACTTATGAAAGAAAAATATGAACTTTTAAAAGCCTTTGGGGATAAAAGCAAACCTTTATATAAAGAAGAGTACAAATCAAAAACATTTAGCACACTTTTTGAAGACAATCTTAAAGGAAGTCTTGAAGACTTAGTCTATGACATAATTCAAAGCATAAAAGAAGAAAACACCTGTCTTATCTTTCTCGATGACAGAGGCATGAGCAAAAAAGCTAAACCTATGCCTATGTTGATGGTAGCGGGAAGATTAAATAAAGCACTTTTAGATGAAGGCATAAGACACAAGGTTTCACTTATTGGTGCGACAGGTGAAGTCGTAGATTCTCATTCGGCAGCCTGTCTTTTAGGGTATGGCTTAAGTGCCATATATCCTTATCTTCTCTTTGCGAGTGTCAATGAGATGACAAATAAGCTAAATCTTGGCTTCCATGAAAGCAAAGAGTGGCTTAAAAACTCTTATCAAGCTATCAATTCAGGATTACTTAAAATAATGTCAAAAATGGGCATCTCAACATTAGCTTCATATAAAAATTCATCTTTATTTGACATCATAGGCTTAAGTAAAGAGGTATGCCAAGAATGTTTTAGCTCCTCACATTCTTTACTTAACGGACTAGGCTATGATGACATTGAGAAAAAACTAGACAATTCCTTAAAAGACGCTTATAGTATAGATGATGGAGTGAGACTTTTCCCTTTAAATCTTGGCGGTTTTTACAAGTATATTGATAAAGGAGAATTTCACGACTACAGCCCTGATGTCATAAAAGCCATACATAGCTTTGCACAAAGTGGAGAAAAAAAAGACTATGATGTTTTTAAAGAGTTGATAAACGGTAGGGGACTTAAGATGGTACGAGACTTTTTGAACCTAAAAAGTGACAGAGGAAGCATAGATATTAACAAGATTGAAAGTAAAGAAGAGATTTTTAAGCGTTTCAACTCCGCTGCTATGAGTCTAGGCTCAATCTCCCCTGAAGCCCATGAAGCCATAGCTGAGGCACTAAATAAAATAGGAGGTATGAGTAACTCAGGAGAAGGCGGAGAGAAAAAAAGCAGACTAACATCAAACAAAAACTCTCGCATAAAGCAAATCGCCTCAGGAAGATTTGGCGTAACTCCAGAGTATCTAGCAAGTGCCGATGAGATACAGATAAAAGTAGCCCAAGGAGCAAAACCGGGAGAAGGTGGACAGTTGCCAGGACACAAAGTAACGCCACTCATAGCCTCACTTCGCTACACAAACACAGGAGTAACACTCATATCTCCTCCACCCCATCACGACATTTACTCCATAGAAGATTTAGCACAACTGATTTATGATTTAAAACAAGTAAATCCTCGTGCTACCATAGCTATAAAATTAGTCTCAACAGCAGGAGTTGGAACTATAGCAGCAGGGGTTGCTAAAGCTTATGGGGATAAAATCATCATATCAGGAAGCGATGGGGGGACAGGAGCAGCTCCACATACTTCCATAAAATTTGCAGGAAACCCATGGGAGCTAGGACTCATAGAAGCCCATCATGCCCTAAAGGTAAACGGACTAAGAGAGTTTGTACATTTACAAACCGATGGGGGCTTAAAAACAGGACTTGATGTAGTAAAAGCAGCTCTTTTAGGGGCTGAAAGCTATGCTTTTGGAACTATAGTTTTAAGTCTTTTAGGCTGTAAGGTTCTAAGAATATGCCACCTAAATAGGTGTAGTGTTGGGGTTGCAACACAAGATGAAAAGCTAAGGCAACACTTTAAAGGAGATGTTGAAAAAATAGTAAGATATTTTGAGTGTTTAGCCCAAGATATACGAGAAATTTTAGCCGAGCTTGGATACGAAAGTATGGAGCAAATAATAGGAAGAAATGATTTACTTGAACTCCTTGACGAAGATTTAGCTAAAAAGTTTGATTTTAGTAATCTTTTAAGAAGAGTAGATGGAGAAAATACCTGTACTAAACCAAATCCACCATACGATGATAACAAGTATGAAAAAGATATACTAAAAAGGATATATAAAGTTATACAAAATCCAAACGAAACCATAAGCATAAATGAAAAAATCAAAAACACAAACAGAAGCTTTGGAGCACTTATAAGTGGAGAGATAGCAAAATTTTATGGCAACGAAGGTTTAATCGATAATAGCATAAATATAAACCTAAAAGGGGTTGCAGGACAAAGTCTGGGAGCGTTTTTGACAAAAGGTATAAACATAAGGCTAGATGGAAGTGCAAATGATTACCTCGCAAAGGGCATGAATGGGGGCAAGATAGTCATAAGTTCTAAAAACCAAGGAGAAGAGTACTCCCATGCTGGCAATACCTGTTTATATGGTGCAACTGGCGGAGAGATTTATATATCTGGCGGAGTTGGAGAAAGATTTAGTGTTAGAAACTCTGGAGCAACTGCAGTGGTTGAGAGTGTTGGAGACCATGCATGTGAATACATGACAGGCGGAGTTGTAGTAATACTAGGTAAAACAGGGGTAAACTTTGGAGCAGGCATGACAGGAGGGCTAGCTTTTGTACTTGATGAAAATAGAGATTTTATAGATAAGTTAAACCAAGAGCTTGTAATCGCCACTCGTATAGATACAGATGACATGTACGAGGCCAGAAGTTTTCTTAAAAAACTTCTAAACACTCACGAACAAGAGGCAAATAGTAAAAAAGCAAGACATATCATAAAAAACTTTAGACACTATCTAAGAGAGTTTTGGCTTGTTAGACCAAAAGATATGATTAAACTACCACTAAACCCTGAAGATGGAGACTAAAATGCAAGATTTTATACACATAACAAGAGTAAACCAAGAGCGAAAAGAGGCAAGTGAGAGGATAAAAGACTTTAAAGAGATATACTCCCCATTACAAAAAAAAGATGTTCCACTACAGGCAGGAAGATGTATTCAGTGTGGAGACCCATTTTGCCACGATAAATGTCCACTTCATAACTATATACCCTTTTGGCTTAGAAGTATGAAAATGGCAGATGATGAGATGGCATTTAAACTATCAAACGAAACAAATCCCTTCCCTGAGATAACAGGCAGAGTCTGTCCTCAAGATAAACTTTGCGAGGGCGCCTGTACCCTAAACGATGGTCATGGAGCCATAAACATAGGAGGCATAGAAACATACATAAGTGAAGAAGGGTTTAAAAAAGGACTGAAGCCAACATTTGCTAAACAAAAAACAGATAAAAGAGTTGCTATTGTTGGCTCTGGGCCTGCTGGAATATCAGCTGCAACGTATCTGTTAAGACATGGAGTAAATGTGGACATGTTTGAAAAAAATTCTAAAGCAGGTGGACTTTTAACCTTTGGGATACCAAATTTTAAACTAGAAAAAAGAGTAGTTGAGCGCAGAATAAAGTGGTTAGTTGAAGCGGGTATGAGATTACATCTAAATACCTGTGTGGGCAAAGATATAGAATTTGACTCACTCATAGGCAACTATGATGCTTTGTTTTTGGGAATTGGTGCAGAAAAACCAAGAAGCTCAGGACTAGACAATGAAGGGGCAAAAGGCGTTTTTTCTGCTATTGATTTTTTAACAAATATTCAAAAAAAGATTTTTAACGAAGAGTATGACAAAAGCTATGAAGTAGATGGGAAAAATGTTTTAGTCATAGGTGGTGGAGATACCGCTATGGATTGTTTAAGAACTGCTATACGTGAAGGAGCAAAAGGCGTTAAGTGTCTTTACAGAAGAGACAAACTTAGCATGGGAGGAAGCAAAAAAGAGTTTAAAAACGCCCAAGAAGAAGGAGCAGAATTTATTTACAATATTGGCTTAAAACAGATAATATTAAACAGTAAAAATGAAACCATAGGGGCAATAACACAAAATACTATGGTAAAAAATGGCAAGGTTGAGTTTTTAAAACAAAGTGATAAAAAGTTTGATGCCGATGTTATAATATTTGCCCTTGGTTTTTCTCCATCTACTCCTAGCTTTTTAGCCCAATACGCCATACAGTGTGACGAAAAAGGACGCATAATAGTTGATAAAAACTTCCAAACCACTCAAAAAGGAATCTATGCAGGAGGAGACTGCCATAGAGGTGCTAGCCTTGTGGTTAGCTCAGCAGCCGATGGAAAACAAGCGGCGTTAAATATCGTAAAAGAGATACTGTGAATTTTATAAACTCTTGTATAGAAGCTGCAAAGCAGATAAAACTACTTATAAGCTCAAAATCTCACGAAGAGCTTTGCGAGAACATAAGTGTTGGCTTTGGCGGAGACATGAGTCATTTTATCGATATCGAGGCAGAAAAAATCTTCATAGAGCATTTAAGCTGTTTTGGACAAATATATTCTGAAGAGAGTGGATACTGTGGAGATGAAAGTGAAAATAAGATAATAATAGACCCAGTAGATGGAAGTGCAAATTTCATCTCCAAAATACCATACTACGGTGCCTGTGTAGCTTTGCAAAAAGGGAAAACTACCACTCACTCTTTTATAGTAAATTTTGCAAATGATGATATATTTTTTAAAACCAAAAACGGCTTAAAACAAGGAAAACTTGAAGACAATACATTTTTTACGCCAAAAAACAATCTCTTCTCAGATTTAGGCATTTTTGAGCGTTCATACACTAGTGAATTTATACACCCAATACTGCAAGAACTTAAACTAAAATACCGAAGCCCCGGTGCTATAGCTTTATCTCTAGCCTATGCAAGAAATGTAGATTTTGTACTTTATGAGGGCAAGATTAGAGACTTTGATATTGTAGCAGGACTTCACATGTGTGAAGATTTATATACAAAAAAGGGGGATAATTTTCTTTTTGTAAGCAAAGATAAGAAAACTTTTGGTAAAATATGTAAAAATTTATTGAAAGCTGGAAAAATATTATGAGTTTTTTAGACATATTTTCAAAAAAGAAAAAGACCCAATCAGCTCCTGAAGAGGCGCCAAAACATTGGGTAAAGTGTGACAAATGTGCATCTTTGATGTATTTTAAAGAGGTTCAAAACCAATGTAAAGTTTGTCCAAAATGTGGCTATCATATGAAAATAGGTGCCAAAGAACGCATAAGGCTTTTAAGCGATAGGGATAGTTTTGTGGAATTTGACAAAAGCTTAGAGCCCACTGACCCTTTAAAGTTTGTCGATAAAAAATCATACAAAAAAAGAGTTTCAGAAGCTAACGATAAAACAGGAAATACTTCTTCTATCATAAGCGGAGAGTGTAATATAAACGGCTTAGCAGTTCAGCTTGTATGTTTTGATTTTGCATTTATGGGAGGAAGCCTAGGCTCTGTTGAAGGTGAAAAGATAGTAAGAGCTGTAAACAGAAGTATAGAAAAAAATCAACCTCTCATTATAGTAAGTGCAAGTGGCGGAGCTAGAATGCAAGAGAGTGCGTATTCGCTATTGCAAATGTCAAAAACCTCAGCTGCTATAAAAAAACTAGGTGAACATGGCATACCGTACATTTCTGTGCTAACTGACCCAACTATGGGAGGAGTAAGTGCCTCATTTGCTTGGCTTGGCGATATCATCATGGCAGAGCCTGAAGCACTTATAGGATTTGCTGGACAAAGAGTCATAAAGCAAACCATAGGTTCAGACTTGCCAGAAGGCTTTCAAAGATCTGAATTTTTACTCGAGCATGGTCTTATAGATATGATAGTTAGAAGAGACGATATGAAGCAGACCATTTGTGATTTACTATACTATTTAACAAATAAAAGAAGAGAGTTTGCAAAACTTCCTTTTAAAGCACCAGAGTCATCACAAGAAGAAGCCGTACAAGAGTTATAGAGATGAAAATAAACGTCTATTCTATAGAAAAAAACCAAAATCAACATATAAAAAATATATGCGATGAGTATGCAAAAATGTCAAGTAAATATGCCATTTTAGATGATAACGTAATCTTCAATAACCGCATAGCAAAGGCACAAAATACCGATGAAAAAAAAGCAAAAGAAGAGTATTTTAAAGCCTATGAGCAGTATATGCAAGATGGTTTTAATATTTGTTTGGACGTTAATGGAAAAAGCGTAGATAGCTTTGAATTTTCAGAGCTTTTAAAGGATAAATCTAAGATAAATTTTTTTATAGGAGGAGCTTATGGCTTTGAAACTAGCATACTAAAAGCCTCAGACAAAGTCATAAGTTTAAGCCCTCTAACCTGTGCTCATAAGATAGCAAAAGTTATGCTTTTTGAGCAAATATATAGAGGGTTGAGCATAATTCATGCCCACCCATACCACAAGTAAAGGAATACAATGCACGAAAGTGATATAAAATATTTTCAAAAAATACTTTTAGATAGAAAAGTACAAATCAATAAAAACATAGAAGATGTTTACAATGAAATGCAAGGACTTAGCGACAGTGGCGCAACAGATGAAATAGATTGGGCATCTATAAGTATAGATAAAAACATAGAACAAGCTATAAATGCTCAACAAGTAAAAGAGTTGGCTGATATAGATTATTCGCTAAACAAAATCAACGATGGAAGTTATGGGGTTTGTGAGATGTGTGAAGAAGATATAGGACTTCAGCGCTTAAAAGTTAAGCCTCAGGCTAGGTACTGCATAGTATGCAGAGAACTAATAGAGAAAAAACCCACACAATAAGGATAAACTATGGGAATTAAAAAATATATTTTTTTTGCGACTATCTTAATCGTACTTTGCGGATTGTACGTATTTACATTTCAAGACGGAAGCTATTCAGTAGAGTTTTTTGGAGTGCCAATTACACTAAAGATAGCTATATGGGTTATACTTCCAATGGTTTTACTTACACTTGTAAGTGTTTTTCATCTGATATATTATTATGCTAAAATATCCATCGAAAGAAGAGCACTATTAAAAGACTATGAAATGTTCATAAAATCATCAAAACAAGCACTTCTTGGCAAAGAGTTTGAGCCAAAGTATAAAACCCAATGGTTCTTAGTAGCAAATGATATGCTAAGTGCATTAAGAGACCCTAAAAAAGGATTTGAAAAACTTCAAAACGATGAGCTTAAAAAAATATGCGAAGATATAACCAATATCCAAGATAATGAGTTTGTAAACCTTAAGCCTTACAAACTTGAAGATTCAAATCCACTAGCAGTTCAAAACAAACTAAACGAGCTAAGCAAAGACCCTAAAAAAGCTTCTGAAATATTAAGGGATTGCCCTGATTTACAAAGTGACCTTTGCAAAAAAGCTTTTGATGTGATTTTGAAAAATGGCTCTTTTACAGAAATTAGAAAATATAAATTTAAATTAAGTGCTAAAGACGTTGCAAATATACTAAAACGAAACATAGACAAAGAAGACGATTTGTTTATAAATGAAGCAGATATTGATGAACTTATAAATGATACACAAATGAATAAAGATGAGTATCTTGAAGTGGCGAAAATACTTAAAAAAGACATAAATCCTGACACTTTGGTGACTATGTTTGAGCGTATTTTTAACAAAGATAACAATGCAGGAAAAGCATATATATACATTCTTATAGAGCTTCAAATGCTAGAAAAAGCTCAAGATGTACTGGACAATAGTGACGAAGATGAATATGAGGAGTTTAAAACATATCTTTTCTTGAGAGAGAAAGGACAAAAAACCGACCTTAAGCTCTTAGTCAAGTGATAGACTTTCAATCAAACCCTCTCGTATTAGCCCCATTAGCGGGCTATACCGACTTACCGTTTAGGAAGGTAGTTAAAAAATTTGGAGCTGACATAACATTTTCAGAGATGATTAGCTCCAATGCCTTAGTATATCAAAACAAAAAAACCATAAAAATGCTTGAAAAATTTGACGGAGAAGAGCCATATGTAGTTCAACTCTCCTCTTCCGATGAAGATGTTTTAAAAAAAGCTGTATTGTTTTTAAATGAAGTAGATGGAATAAGCGGAATAGACCTAAACTGTGGCTGTCCTGTTCCAAAAGTTGTAGGACAGTGCGCAGGAAGTCACCTCTTAAGAGATTTGGATAAACTAAAATCTTTAGTATCAACCATAAAAGAAAATTCTAAAAAAAGATATACCAGCGTAAAAGTAAGACTAGGCTTTGATGAAAAGATACCTCATCTTATAGCAAAATCTTGCGAGGAAGCGGGTGCTGATTTTATAAGTGTTCATGGCAGAACAAGAGCAGATAAATACAAAAAAGTCATAGATTATGAGGGTATAAAAAAAGCAAAAATGGCTGTAAATATACCGGTTTTTGCAAACGGAGATATAACAAGTCTAGAAGTAGCAAGATATGTAAAAGATTTAACCAAATGTGAGGGATTGATGATAGGAAGAGGCGCTATTGGAAATCCATGGATATTTTATCAAATAAAAAATGACAATGAAACAATATCAAGAGAGCTAAAGGCAAAAATTATTCTAGAACATTTTGATGCTATGATAGAATTTTACGGACAAAGAGGTTTAATTATCTTTAGAAAACATCTGCATACATACTCAAAAGGCTACGAGCAAGCTAGTAAATTTAGAGATGAAATAAATAGAATCGAAGATGTAACAAGCGCTAGAGATTTAACAAAAAGCTTTTTTGAACATATTTAACAACCCTAATTGGCATATTAACTGCGGATTAACTAATAATTTGTTATAATTGTGAAATTTAACAAAAGGAGAGACCATGTTACACGAGTATCGCGACATTATCACAAAGTTAAAGCAAGCAAATGCCCACTTTAGCAAAATCTTTGAAAGACACAATGAGCTTGACCAAAAAATCACAGACGTTGAAGAAGGTAGAGAGCATATGGACGATTTTGAGCTTGAAACCCTAAAAAAAGAGAAGCTTAAGCTTAAAGATGAAGCTTATGCTATGATAATAGAGTACAAAAAAGAAAACAACCTATAAACCTTCCCCCTGCTCCTCTTTGGAGCAGGTTCTTGCAAACCATAAACCCATTTTTTTAATTAGATAAATTTTATATCCGCTTTCAAAATAAGATTAAATGAAATATTAAATAAAAAATTGCTAAAATAAAACAAATTTTTTAAAGGCTTAAGATTGATGCGTATTGAGATACTAAAAAGCAAGATACACAGAGCAACTGTGACAGATGCCAACCTAAACTATATAGGCTCGATGAGTATATGCAGAAAACTACTCAAAGCTTCAAATATCATACCTGGCCAAAAGATTGATGTAGTAAATATACACAATGGCGAAAGACTTACCACTTATGCGATTGAAGGCAAAGATGGTGAGATATGCTTAAACGGAGCTGCGGCTAGAAAAGCAGAGATTGGCGATAGGGTTATCATCATTGCTTATGGAAGCATAAAGACAAAAAAAGCAAGATCGTTTAAACCCAATGTTGTATTTGTGGACGAAAATAACAAGATAATCAAAAGGGGGCATGAATTAAATGTTTGATGGTATGGATTTTTCAAAAATGGGCGAAATGCTAAGCAAAGCCCAAGATAATGCAAAAAAATTACAAGAAGAAGCTAAAAATAAAACCTTTAGTGCCAAAAGTGGTGGTGGCATGGTTAAAGTCAGCATGAATGGCGCTGGAGAAGTTATAGATTTAGAAATAGACGATAGCTTGCTCGACGACAAAGAGAGCCTACAAATACTACTTATGAGCGCAACAAATGATGTGCTTAAAATGGTAGAAGAAGACAAAAAACTTATGGCAACAAATATGCTTGCAGGTTTTGGAGGGTTCGGCAATTAGATATTTAGTAATATTTTTATTTTTAGCAAGTTGCATCTTTGCGCAAGATAAACTTAGCTTAGAAAATAACACAACAATGGAGCTTATAAAAGCTTATGTGGATGATTCTAATGACTCAGAAGATGTAGTAAAAAAGGCACTAAATCCCACAAAAGAAGATTATATGGCTTGCAAAGCCAAAAGTGACAAGGCTTATCTAAAAATATCTGGAGTAGATGGAGTAGCTATAGATAAAGAACATGTCATATCTTTTTCTAAACCAATCTCCTATCAGGTTTATGACCCATTTTATGACTTTTATATGATAAAAAGCAACAAAACACTTCCCTTTATATCTCAAGGAAAATCTGATGATTGTCAAGAAAGCTCCTATGTGGGAGTAGTTGGCAAAAGCTCTGTCCAGTTTGGCACAATAGTACAAAAAGGAGATGAAGTATCAACCCTTGATTTTAAAACACAAAAAGGCAATCTTGTCCTAAGTCCGTGTTGCAAACTGCTTGGCATAAGCCTTGGAGAAAAAGAGTTTTTAAATCTCAAGTATCTTAAACAAACAAAACAAAGAACTGTCCCTTATGATGGCTATATAGGTGCTAGTTTTTCACAAAAACACAATGGAGTTGTAGTTAAAAATATTGATCCATTTTTAGAAAAACTCAACTTTTGCCCTATGGATAAAATATTAACAGTAGATGGAGAAAAAATTTCATCTATACATAGGCTAAATAGGCTTGTTTTATCGGCTAAAATAGGCTCTATGCTCGATATAACTATTCAAAGGGCTGGCAAAGAAAAGCATTTTTTAAGCAAAGTTTTAAAAAAGCCAGATTATGAACTATCTTCTTTGATTTTCTTAGAGAGTCTTGGGTTTAATTTTAACGAAAATCTAACAGTTACAAATATCGACAAAGACTCTTTTGCTCACAAAAGTGGACTAAAGAGTGGAGATAAACTATTGCAAATAAACTTTAAAGATATTAAAAGTTTAAATGAAATTAGGGATATTTTTATATACGACAAAAAAAAGAAATTTAATCTTCTTTTTACCAGAGATAACTTTCAATTTTTTGTAAAACTCAATAAAAAAGATATAAAAGGAGGCTTGATTGAGCTCTCTCATTGTCCAAGATTTTGAAAAATTTTTACAAAATCATTTACCAGAAGCAAAGAGCTATCATCCCCACTACAATGATGCATTAAAATATGTTCTAAAGGCAGGCGGTAAAAGATTTCGTCCCTACCTGCTTCTAAGTATAGTCAAGCACTATACTCCAGAGCTTATAAAAAATTCTTACTATGTAGCTAGTGGCTTAGAAATGCTTCACACTTACTCTCTTATACACGATGATTTGCCATGCATGGACAATTCCGAACTAAGACGAGGTATGCAAACTTTACACATAAAATACGATGAAGTTACAGCTGTACTGGTTGGAGATGCTCTTAATACTCACGCTTTTTATATGCTTAGTATTGCTCCTTTGATATCTCAAACAAAGGTAAAATTAGTTGAGTGTTTATCTTTAAATGGTGGAGTTAATGGCATGGTTCTTGGTCAAGCGCTTGATTGTCACTTTGAAAACACAAAGCTAAACTTAGAGCAGTTAAAAATACTACATACCAATAAAACAGCTAAACTCATAGCAGCCTCACTTCAAATGGGAGCAATTATTGCAAATTTAAGTCCAAAGGAAGAGCTTGAGTGGTATGAGTTGGGGTTAGAACTTGGGGTGCTTTTTCAAATCCAAGATGATATCATAGATGTACAATGCAGTAAAGAGGAAGCGGGAAAACCAACTTCAAACGACTCAAATAAAAACACCTATGTAAGCATCTTAGGAATAGATGGAGCTTTAAAACAAAGAGATAAAATGCTACAAAGCATAAACGAAAAGCTAAAGAGTGTACCAACTCCTCTAAAAGATGAGTTTGGCAATATGTTGAAAAAATATTTTAAATAAAGGTAAAACAATGTTACAAAAGCAATCTGATACTATTAGATTTTTAGCAGCAGACATGATACAAAAAGCAAATAGCGGACATCCGGGTGCACCTATGGGTCTAGCCGATATTATGACAGTACTCAGCAAACACTTAAAACACAATCCTAAAGACCCTTTATGGCTAAATAGAGATAGACTTATATTTAGTGGCGGTCACGCTTCAGCTTTAATATATAGCTTTTTACACCTTAGTGGATATGACATAAGCTTAGAAGATATAAAAAACTTTAGACAGCTTGGTTCAAAAACTCCAGGTCACCCAGAATACCACGAAGTACCGGGAGTTGAAGTTACCACTGGCCCACTTGGACAAGGTGTAGCAAATGCAGTTGGTTTTGCCTTATCAAGCAAGTATGCAAAAAATATCTTAAATAGTGAAGAATGTGAAGTAATTAACCATAAAGTTTACTGCCTTTGCGGAGATGGAGACTTGCAAGAAGGTATAAGCTATGAAGCATGCTCTCTAGCAGGTACTTTAGAGCTTGACAATCTTGTGCTTATCTATGATAGCAACAATATCACAATAGAAGGCAACACAAGCATAGCATGGAATGAAGATGTAAAAGTGAGATTTGAAGCTGAGGGTTGGATGGTCTCACGCATAGATGGGCACAACTATGATGAGATAGATATGGTTTTAAATGAGGCTAAAAACCAAACAAAACCTTATCTAATCATCGCTGACACAACCATAGCAAAAGGGGCTTGCGAGCTTGAAGGAAGTCATCATTCCCACGGAGCACCTCTTGGAGAAGATGAGATAAAAAACTCAAAGATAAAAGCAGGTTTTGACCCGCAAAAAGAGTTTTTTATAAGCGAAGATGTGCTAGATGCTTTCAAAAACTCAGCAAACAAAGGCGAGCAAATACAACAAGAGTGGAATGAGGCTATAAAAACCAAATTAAACAAAGAAAAACAAGAACTTTTAGATAAGCTCTTAAATCCTGATTTTAGCACTATTGAATTTCCAAGCTTTGAAGCAGGAGATAAAATCGCCACAAGGGATAGCAACGGCAAGATACTAAATACTATAGCAAAGGCACTACCTGGCTTTTTAGGCGGAAGTGCAGACCTAGCCCCATCCAATAAAACAGAGCTTAAAGGTTTTGGTGATTTTTGCAAAGGTAGAAATATTCACTTCGGCATAAGAGAACACTCCATGGCAGCAATATGCAATGCTATGAGTTTGTATGGTCTTTTTATACCGTTTAGTGCAACATTTTTTATATTTAGTGATTATCTAAAGCCATCTGCTAGGCTTGCTGCTTTAATGGGATTAAAACACTATTTCATTTGGACTCATGATAGCATTGGTGTAGGAGAGGATGGACCAACCCACCAGCCAATCGAGCAATTAAGCCAATTTAGAGCCTTACCAAACTTCTATGTTTATCGCCCAGCAGATGCAAGTGAAAATGTAAAATGCTGGAAACAAGCTTTAAGTTCTAACTCACCAGCCGGTTTTGTGTTATCAAGACAAGGCCTTGAAGTCTTAAAAGACACAAGAGACTATGGAGATGTTGAAAATGGTGGTTATCTGCTAAAAAACAGGGATGGAGCAAAGATTACACTAATAGCAAGTGGAAGTGAAGTTACTCTAGCGTTAAAAGCGGGTTGCGAGCTTGAAAAAGTAGGTATTAAAGCCAATATAGTAAGCGTTCCTTGCTTTGATAAACTAAACGAACAAAATAAAGAGTATATTGATACTATCATAAAACCAGAGACTAAAACCTTAGCCATAGAAGCAGGTAGTGGCATAGAATGGTACAAATACGCTGATGAAGTACTTTGTATGCAAAGCTTTGGAGCAAGCGGAAAGGCTGAGTCTTTGTTTGAAAAATTTGGATTTAGCGTAGAGAATATTTGCGACAAAGTTAAAGGTATTTTGGCAAAATAATACATAGTTTTATTTTGCTCTTAAGTGAAGTCTTGTATAGCAAAATATTTGTTTTATAGATTGCTTCACTACTAAAAAATAAGTATTTATTTTGCATCATATAGCTTTATCATTTTAACTCTTTTAGTGCAAATTTACTTTGCACTAAAAGAACATTAAATAAAGAAAGGTATCTTTTTGGATTGGTTACAAGTTATAGTTTTATCCATCATACAAGGCATAAGCGAATTTTTGCCCATATCGAGCTCAGCTCATCTCATACTAACCCCAAAACTTTTAGGCTGGAAAGACCAAGGCTTAGCCTTTGATATAGCTATGCACGTAGGAACGCTTATTGCCATACTTTATTATTTTAAAGACGATATAGTTCCTTACATTAAAGACTTTTTTTACTCTTTAAAACAAAGAAAACAAATAGGACAAAGCGGTGTGGTTTGGGGAGTTTTAATAGGAACTATTCCGGTTGGACTAGTCGGTCTTTTAGCCCATGATTTTATAAAAGAAAATCTAAGAAGTCCTTTGGTTATAGCTTTTAGCACTATATTTTTTGGCTTAGTTTTATGGCTAAGCGATAAAAAAGCAGGAGACAATAACTTATCTAGCTTAACGCTTAAATTAGCCTTGATTATAGGTATTGCTCAAGCTCTTGCTCTAATCCCTGGCACATCAAGATCTGGCATAACCATGAGTGCGGCAATGATTCTTGGCTTTAGCAGAGTATCAAGCGCAAGATTTTCTTTTTTGCTATCCATACCAGTTATTATGCTCGCCGGAGGCTTAGAGGGGATAAAACTATACAAAGAAGGCATAAACGACGAGCTATCTATGCTCTTTGGAGCTGTTATTCTCTCAGCGCTTAGTGCTTATTTTTGTGTCAAATGGCTTATGAGGCTACTAGAAAAAAGTACCATGCTGCCTTTTGTCATATATAGGATAATTTTAGGCATATTTTTATTTGCTATTTTTGTTTAAAATCTATTTTTTCATTATCATTTATCGCTTTTAATGAAAATTAAAAGTTTTTAATGCTATAGTATAACTTCATATCAAATAAAGGAGATACAATGGCAGTAAAAATCACAGATACCTGTATTAGCTGTGGTGCTTGTATAGATGAGTGCCCTGTTGAGGCTATAGTTGATGATGAGGAAAACCCGACAGGAGAAGATATATATTTTGTATATGCTGACAAATGTGTTGAGTGTGTTGACCACAATGATGAGCCAGCCTGTGCTGAAGCATGTCCAACTGAGGGCTGTATAGTATGGAGTGAAGTTCTTGAAGGCAAGCCAAGTAAGTCCGAGGTAGGTGCTGACCAAAGAGATGGCACAGTAGCCTGTGCTAATTAGGGTCATTAAAAATAAGCAGATTTATCCTTAAATCAAAGATAAATCTGCATTCTACTATAACTTCTTAGACTGTACTAATTTTATAAAATATTTTGCATTTTCCACAGGAACATCAGGCAATATGCCATGCCCTAGATTAAATATATGTCTTTTACCTCTCATAACAGAATTAATATGTCCCACTCCATCTTCTATGGCTTTTTTGTTATATAGCCTTGTAGGTTCCATATTACCCTGTAAAACATACTTATCGCCAAGCTTCTCTTTAGCAAACTCAATAGGGGTACTCCAATCCACACCAAAGACATCAAAATATCCATCTACCCTATCAAGATACCCACTTATACCCTTTGGAAAAAGTATAACAGGGATATGAGGATATTTTTTCTTTATATAAGAACTTATCTCTTTCATATACTCCCAAGAAAATTCAAAGAATGCACTCTGTTCTAAAGCGCTTGCCCAACTGTCAAATATCTGCACTGCATTAACTCCGGCTTCTATCTGTTTTTCAAGGTAGAGTTTTAATACTTCAGTTACATTTCTTAGTATCTTATGAAGTAAGCTAGGGTTTTGGTAAAGCATCTTTTTGCATTTAGCATAACTTTTGCTTCCTTGACCCTCTATCATATATGTAGCAAGAGTCCAAGGAGAGCCACAAAAACCTATGAGGGCTTTTTCCTTTGAGAGTTTTTCTCGTATCATTTTTATGGCTTCATAAACATAGTCTAGTTTATCTGCTGCATTTATTACATCAAGCCTATCTACGTCATCTTTGTTTTTAAGTGGATTATCAAAAATAGGTCCAATACCCGCTTCAAATCTCAAGTCCATTCCCATCTCAAGAGGAACAACCAAAATATCGCTAAACAAAATAGCCGCGTCCACATCAAGTATATCGACAGGCTGAAGGGTAACCTCGCAAGCAAAAGCAGGATTTTTACAAAGAGACAAAAAGTCTCCTGCTTTTGCTCTAACTTCTTTGTATTCGCTTAGGTATCTACCCGCCTGTCTCATCATCCATACAGGTGCATAGGGTGTTTGCTTACCAAAACAAGCATCTATAAATATCATCAGTGTCCTTTATGTAAAAAATATAGCCCCAAACATAGAGCAAGTATAGAAATAGCTAGATATATCATCTCTAATGGGGTCGCAAAACCCATATATAAAACCCTTTGAAAAAAGTTTACAATAAGCACCATAATGATAACTTTTCCTAGCTTATCTTTCAGTTGATCTAGGGAATGCACTTCTAATACTTTTGATTGTTTTGAGCTTTTCATTTCATCTATTTCAGATATAAATAACTCATATATACCAAAACTAAATATAAACAACACAAGAGCCATAAGATATAAATCAATAGCGCCTATAATCTTCCCAACAACATCTGTGTGCAAATCAAGCTCTTTTAAGCCTAAAAATAAATACTTAAAAGACCCTATTAAAACATAAACAATATCATAGCTTGCCACTAAAAATAGCACCATAGCGCCAACTAAACCAAATATTACTGGCAAAATAGTAATAAACCTACTCCTCCACAGTAATCCCTCAAAAATTTTCTCTAACATTATGCGTTGTCCAACTCTATCCATTTTTGTGCTATACGAACAGAATTTGTAGCAGCGCCTACTCGCAATTGATCAGCACTACACCAAAAATGCAATACATTATCACTAAAATTATCTTTCCTAATTCTACCTACATACGTTTCATCAGTGCCAGTTGATTGTAGTGGCATAGGGTAAACGTTGTTTGCTACATCGTCTAAAAGCACTACATTTTGTGCGTCACTAAGTACTTGTTTAGCCTTTTGAACATCCACGTCTTTATTGCAATGTATAGTAATAGCTTCGCTATGACTTCTTAACACTGGAACCCTTACGCAAGTTGCACTAACAGCTATATCTTTATGAAGTATCTTTTGAGTTTCGTTAACCATCTTCATCTCTTCTTTTGTATAGTCGTTTTCTAAAAAAACATCAATATGTGGTATTACGTTTAATGCAATCTGGTGAGCAAATGTCTCAGCCTTACTATCGCTTAAGCTAAAATCAAAAAAATCTTTCATCTGAGTAACTAGCTCTTCAAGTCCAGCCTTTCCAGCACCACTTACTGCTTGATAAGTGCTAACATCTACTCTTTTTATATCAAAGGTATCATCAAGGGGCTTTAAGGCTTGCACCATCTGTATAGTAGAGCAGTTTGGATTTGCTATTATACCACTTTGCTTCCAAAGTGCTACATCTTCAGGATTGCATTCAGGCACAACTAAAGGCACATTTGGATCCATTCTAAAGTGACTTGTATTGTCTATAACCACTGCGCCTGCCTCAACTGCAAACTTAGCATAGTGAGCCGATATATCTCCACCGGCACTAAAAAAAGCTATATCTATCTCCTCTTCTTCAAAAACACTCTCAGTCAATTCTTTAACCTTGTGTTCTTTGCATTTATATTCTATGCCGATGCCTACACTTTTAGCACTTGCCAATGGCACAAGTTTATTGATAGGGAAGTCAACTTCATCAAGAATCATAAACAACTCTTCTCCAACAGCTCCAGTTGCTCCCACTACTGCCACATTATACGCTTTCATTTTTTATCCTTATTTATATTATATTTTATCATCTTTTTTTCTAGAACCTTTACATTCATACCTAGGTTTTCACTTGCTTTTTTTAAGTCTCCATCTACACTGGCTAAAACCTCTTTTATAAGAGTTTTTTCCATACTGTCTATGCTCTTTTTTTTACTTCTGCTGTGTAAAAATAGATCTTCTTTACTGATAGTGTTTTCCTCACTAAGAATAGCAGCTCTCTCCACAACAGATATCAACTCTCTTATATTACCAGGCCATTCATAATTAAGCAACTCTTCTAAAGCATCATCTAAAAACTCTTTATCTTCAAGGTCATGGTTCTGAACTGCTTTTTTTAAAGTGGCATTGGCTATGCCAATTATCTCTTCTGTTCTCTCCCTTAGTGGAGGTATATTTATAGGAATTGTATTTAGCCTATAGTAAACATCCTCCCTAAAAAGACCATCATGAATTTTTGCCTCTATGTCTGCATTTGTTGCAGATACTATCCTTACATCAATTTTTAAAGGCTTTGCTCCGCCTAAAGGCATCACTTCTCTTTCTTGAATAACTCTTAAAAGCTTAGCTTGTAAAGCAAGAGGCATCTCGCCTATCTCATCTAAAAAAAGTGTGCCGTTGTTTGCTAGTTCAAAAAGTCCTTTTTTGCTAGAAGTGGCATCTGTAAATGCACCTTTTTCAAATCCAAACAACTCACTTTCGAGTAAATTTTCAGGGATAGCCGCCATATTGATAGCGACAAAGGGCTTATCTGCTCTTTTTGAATTTTCATGTACATATCTAGCAAAAAGTTCTTTTCCAACCCCACTCTCGCCTAAGAGAAGTGTTGTCGCATCAGTTTTTGCAGCCTTTTTGGCTAAAGATAAAGTTTTCTCAAGAGCAGGAGAAGAGCCTAAAAACTCAACACCTTCTTGTTTTTTGCTTGGCTTTTTTTTAGAAGCAACTTTTTGCTTTTGAGACAATACAGCATTGCGTTTAATAGCCTCAACTAAAGTCTCTACCTCAAAAGGCTTTGTTAAAAAATCTTTTACACCAAGCCTAACACTTTGTATAGCTTTATTTAAAGTTGCATTTCCGGTTATAACTATAATATCATACTTTCCATTTAGTTTTTTTATAAACTCCATGCCATCCATTTTTGGCATAGTAAGATCTGTGATAACCATATCTATATGACCATCCATCTTCTCAAGAGCTTCGATAGCATTTTTGTAAGTTACTACATCAAATTCATCAAACTCCGCTAAAGCAATCTCTAAAGATTTGCGCATATTGATATCATCTTCAACTATGACAATTTTCATAAGGCATCCTAATGTGTATGAAATTTAAACGATAAGCATATGTTTTATAAATCTTAGCAAAATAGTCTTTAAATCTTACTAAGAGTTTTAGTAGTTAAGAATTTTAATTTTTTAAGATAAGGGCAAAAATGCCCTTATCTTTTTTTAGTGTACTCTTCTCCAGATGAAAAGTTTCCATAATATAGCCAAGATAGAAAGAAGTATAAAATATCCAATTATTTTAACTCCCAAGCTTTCACGTTCAGCTTTTTTTCTATCGCCAACACTTTGCAGATAATCAACAACTTGCTTTTGAGTATTTTGCTTTAATCCAACTCTAGGCATAGAAGTTCCGTGCAACTCTTTTTGTGGGTCATTGATAAAAGTTTTTATATAATCTAAACTTCTAGCTCTAACTATTATAGATAAATCAGGTGGATTTGAACCCATATAAGCTTTTAGAGCATTTGGCTCAGTTGTCGCTTTTAGCTTATCGTATCTTACATTGTGACATCTTTGACAAGCATCAGAAAAAACCTCTTTATCACTCATTTTATCAGGAGCAATCGATACAAGATAAGCCACAATGTCAGCTATTTCTTTATTAATATCAGCTCCACCCGCTCCAAAAAAGTCTGTCATTGGAAAAGGATGAGTATCATTAAATTTACCCTCTAAATGTAAAGCCATATTTGGTTTTTTTATAAGCGCTGCAAGAAAAACAGGGTCATATAGGTATCCAACTGTACTAAGGTCTGGCAAAGCAACTCCAAATGAAGCTGATGCTGTAGCATCATCCATAGGTGCTGGCATGCCTTGTGATTTTAAACCGTGACATCCGGTACAGCCTGCTGCCACAAAAGTCTCAGCTCCCTTTTTAGCATCACCTTTAGAAAGGTCGATTGACTCAATTTCATTCCAAAAAGCTTCTACTAAGCTTGCTTTCTTTTTAACATTTTCTAGCTCTTTTTTAGCAGTTTTGTATTCATTTGTTTCAACATCTTTTATGCTATCAAGCTTTTCTTGAGCTTTTTTAACTTCATGAGCTTCATACTCTTTTGCACTTTTTGCAAAATCAAAATCAGCAGGAGACACATGAGGGTGCATTTGTGAATGAGCAAAAGGTTCAACTCCCCAATAAACAACAGCCGTAAAGAAAACTAAAACAGCTAATATTTTCAATTCTTTCATCTTATGCCCCTTTCTTTTCTAGCTTTGTTATAATTGGTAAAATTAAAAACAACAATATAAATGTAATAGCCGCAAAAAATCCTACCCAAGCATTTGCACCTGTTGGAGGTAGTTTTCCGTAGATAGTTAAGACTATCATGTCTATTAGCAGTATCCAAAACCACACACCAAAAGCACCTCTTCTATTTGCAGGAGCAACATTTTCACTTCTATCTAAGAAAGGAAGCAGCATAAAGATAACGTTTGCAAAACCAAAAGCAGCTAGTCCAATATCTGAAGCAGCAATGCCCCCAACATCAAAGAAAAATCCTCTTAAAACCTCATAGCTCCACAAAAAGTACCACTCGGGATATATGTGAGCTGGTGTCTTCATAGAGTTTGCTGGGTCAAAGTTTATAGGATCCATAGCAAAATCAAAATGAAAACATACTAGGTAAAAATAAAAAATCATAAATATACTAACTACCATAAAGTCTTTTGATAAAAATACAGGCCAAAATGGTATAACTTTTGATTCTTTTGCATTTCCTGACTTATATATCTCACTTTCTGCATCAAAGTCTATATCTTCGCCATCTTGATTATTGACATGAGGGAAACGAAGAGCATAAAAATGCAGACCTATTAACATAATGATAACAAGAGGTAAAAGTACAACATGAAGCATAAAAAATCTTGTCAATGTAGAATCAGCAACCGCATAATCTCCTCTAATCCATATAACCAAATCAGGACCTATAAAAGGTATTCCACCAAAAAGATTAGTAATAACCTGAGCAGCCCAATAGCTCATCTGACCCCAAGGAAGCATATATCCACTAAAAGCTTCAGCTGAAAATATACCAAAAAGTAGCATACCGCTTAACCAAATCATCTCTCTGCCTCTTTTGTAAGAGCCATAATAAATAGCAGTAAACATGTGAATATAAATAACTAAAAATATAGCTGAGGCTGCAACTGCGTGCATATGTCGCCACAGCCAACCGTACTCAACCTCTTGCATAATAGTGTAGTTTACACTGTCAAATGCTTGATTGATATCTGGCTTATAATACATTAGTAAAAATAGCCCTGTAACAAGCAAAATCTTAAACAATACAAGCAAAACAATACCCATAGCCCACAAAAAGTTTATGTTTTTTGGTATCCAATACTCTGTCATCATAACCCTAGCAAATGCCTTAACAGCTAGTCTTTGGTCTAGCCAATCTATAAGCCCTGTTGCTTTTTTTATCTGTGCCATATCTTACCCCTTACGCTTTACTTGTTTCTAAAAACTTCTTATACTCTGGACCTTCTTCGCCAAGTACAAGCTTAGTTCCATCTATCTTATAAGGAGGGACAACCATAGGTTTTGGAGGAGGACCGAAGGTGTTGACTGCACTAGCATCGAACTCTCCGCCATGACAGGCGCACTTAAAAATCTGCTCTGATGGTTTCCAGTCAGGAATACAGCCCAAGTGGGTACAGAGTCCTATAACTACAGTATAGTCCGAACCACTCACCTTTACATCTCTTAGTTCATTTTTTTTCATTTCACTTGTCTTTTTGAGTATGAAGATGGGTTTTTTTCGCCATTCAAAAACCTTAAAATCTCCATCTTTTAAAGGCGATAGATCAATCGTAGTAAATCCAGCGGCCTTCACACTAGGAAGCGGATCCCAAGATTTTTTCATAGCACCCAGGCTTAACAGTCCGCCACCAGCGGCTACTGCGGCAAATGCCATACCTAAAAAATCTCGTCTGTTCTTTTCAACAGCCATATTTTTTCCTTTCATCTGTTAATTATATATTTACTTTCCAATATCAATACTAGCCAATTTTATCTAAAATTTTGATTAAAAACTTAGCACTTTGTTCAGCAGAATTTTTTAAAAAAATATCAAAATCAAATTGTGCATTCATGTCAGCTCCATCACTTATAGCTCGAAGTATAAAAAACGGTACATTTAAAGCATCACAAACCAAAGCAACAGCAGCACCTTCCATCTCGATAGCATCAGCCTTAAATGTAGTTTCTATCCACTTTTTTTTATCTTCATCGCAGATAAACTGATCTCCTGTCGCTATAATTCCAGAGTGCAATTTTATATCCATCTGTTTAGCAATCTCGATAGCAAGTTCATTTAACTCTTTGTCGCTTTGAGTATAAACTTTACTCTCAGGCACATAACCATAAGGGTGTCCAAAAGCAGTAATATCAAGGTCATGTTGAGCTAACTTTGTAGCATACATTATGTCGCCTATATAAAAATTTTTATTTATTGCACCGGCAACCCCACTAAAAAGAAGTTTCTTTGCTCCAAATTTTTCAATCAACACAGACGCCGTCAAAGTAGCATTTACCTTCCCTATCTTACTATAGGCAATTATTACATCATTAGATTTGTATTTAGTTTTATAGTATGTATTTTGACCATGCTCTATACTTTCATACTTTTTAAAATACTCAAGCAATGGTTCAATTTCTTCAGGCATAGCACCCATTATCGCTATACTCACAATATCTCCTTTAAAACATCTTCTAAGCTTTTCATATCAACTATACTTAGAGTTTTTTTCTTTGTGATTTTTCTATTTAGACCCTTTAGCACAGAGGCTCCAAACTCTATAAATATATCGCTATCTTGTTCAGCACGTTTTATGCTTTGCGTATATTCCACAGGACTGATTAACTGCTTACTTAAGAGAGCTAAAGCTTCTTTTTTTGTGCTATATGGTTTAGCTGTAACATTTGAGATGACAGGAGATAAAAAGCTCTCATCCAACTCTTCACTAAGCATTGCTTCAAATTCACTAACAATAGGTTTTAAAAGCGGACAGTGAGAGACAACTGACATAGGCAACATCAGCACTCTTTTTACTCCATTTTCTTTTAAAATACCTTCAAACTCAAACAAATCCTTTTTAACTCCGGCTAAAACTATTTGAGTATCATTGTTTACATTTGCCAACCAAACTTGACCATTAAACTCATCGCAAAGGGATTGTAGATTTTCTCTATTTAAACCTATGACTACCATCATGCCTACTTCTACTTTAGAGCATGCCTCTTTCATCAGCAAACCTCTTTTGTGAACAAGCCTTAAAGCTTTTGAAAAACTCAAAGCTCCTGTGTTATAGTTAGCAGTAATCTCTCCCAAAGAGTGCCCTAGGCTAAAAATAGGCTTTATATTTTTATTTTCTTTAGAAAAAAGCTCAAGGGCAATAGCGCCAACTAGTAGTATAGCAGGCTGCGAAAACTCAGTTTGATCAAGATTGTCATTGGGCTCAAACATAAGTTTTTGCATACTAAAACCTAAAGTATCGCTAGCCTCTTCAAACATAAGTCTAGCATCGTTACTAGAGTTATAAAACCCCTCTCCCATGCCAATTTTTTGACTTCCTTGACCAGCAAATAGATAACTTAACTGCATGTAAACCTCTTTAAAAAAACTTCTCCCCCTATTTTGAAGAATTATCTTTCTTATATGTTTGGGTAAAACTTACCCCTAGAAAGGTCCTCAAGCAGAAACATGAGGTGAGCCAGTAGAGCAACCTTCTCTGCTCTCCTCTTCGTCATGGTCTCCCCCACAACATCCCCCTTCTCCGTGGTCATGACTACCACAGCATCCACCGTCGCCATGGTCTCCTCCACAACATCCCCCTGCCATACCAGCAACAACACCAGTAGCAAGCTCATTTTCATCAGCATCTCTAACATCTACAATATCTACTTCAAAAGCTAGGTCTTTTCCTGCTAAAGGGTGGTTGAAGTCAATTTTTACTTCATCTTCGCTAAAGCTTTTTACCACAACTTGAACCTGACTTCCATCTTCGCCTTGTCCAAAAAGTGTCATACCTTCTTTTAGCTCAATTCCGGCAAATTGCTCTCTTGGGTGAGTTTGAAGCAAACTCTCATCATATACTCCATAAGCCTTATCACTAGATACTAAAATCTTAGTATTAGCTCCATTGTCTAAACTTTTTAACTCTTCTTCTAAGCCAGGGATGATATGACCCCTGCCCATTAAAAACTCAATCGGCTTTCCGCCCTCATTTGAGTCTAAAACCTCATCAGTTTCAGCGTCTCTTAATGTGTACATCATAGACACAACTTGATCATTTTGTATCGCCATCTACTCTCCTTAAAATTTTTAATCTAACATTTTATCATAGTTTGCTTTCAATAAGCTTTTAGTCCATAAAAAGCATTTATCAATGTCTTAGCACTTTCATTTCCAATCTTCTCCATAAGCTTATCAAGCTTATCTTTTTTCTTCCATCTAGCCTCTTTTACTCCACTTAGCTTAACTAGTTCATTTTTTGCATCCTCTAAGATGCCTACCTTATCCACAAGTTTAACCTTTTGAGCATCACTTGCTAAAAAAACTTTAGCATCAGCAAAAACATCCCTATTTTCAGCCTTCAAGCCCCTAGCACTTGCCACGTCATTTACAAAAAGGTCATATGACTTTTGAATGAGTCCATCTAGGCTTTTTCTTTCATCTTCGTTCCATTTTCGCATAAAAGTACCAGCTTCTTTATATTTTCCAGCCTTAATGGTTTGAGCTTTTATACCTATCTTATTTGCCAATTCTTCCACATTAAAGCTTTGAAAAATGACACCTATTGAGCCCACAAAAGAACCAGGATTTACTACTATCTTATCACTCCACACACTAGCATAATAGCTCCCACTCGCCACAGTTCCTGCTCCATAAGCAACTACGGGTTTAAATTTTTTAAGCTCTTTAACCGCATAAGCAATCTCCACAGAAGGAGCTAATGCCCCACCAGGAGAATTTACATGTAAAAGCACCCCTTTTATATCCTTGTCCTCTTTTGCCTTAGATATTTGCCCTAAAATCTTATCACTACTCATGATAGCTCCATGTATATCTATCCTGACAAGATTTGGTTTTTTCATAGGATCCTCGGTACCTACATTTGAAAATATCAAATACAAAATCAACAAAAACACAAAAGATTTAAAGTACTTGTTTATAAACTCCAAAGTCCACGTAACAGGAGCAAAAAACTTCCTCAATGGACACAATTTTTTCTTTTCTACGCTATTTTCTTCCAATTTTCTTCTCCTTGATTTTTTGTATTTATATTTTACAATATTAAAATAAACAAAATGCTTATTTTAAATCAGTTTATTTGACAAATTTTTAGTCTAAACAAAACACAGTTTTGCTATAATTTTATTTTCAAAAAGGATAAAAAATGAAAAATAGGTTTTTATTTTATGTTTTGTCATTTGTTTTGGCTATAAATGCTTATGGTGTTGAAGGCGAAGATTTGAAAATATTTTGTTTAGCAAATGCTAAGTTTGAACTAAAGTGTGGCTATATAGATGATAAGGCAAATATTATCATTGAGCCAAAATTTGATAGTGCTGGTAGTTTTGCTGACAATGGTTTAGCACCAGCAAGACAAAATAAAAAATTTGGATTTATAAATATTAAAGGAGAATATGTTATTGAGCCAAAATTTGATGGCGCTGGCAGTTTTACTAAAAATGGTTTGGCACTGGTAAGGCAAAATAAAAAATGGGGTTATATAAATACCAAAGGGGAGTATGTTATTGAGCCAAAATTTGATGGCGCTTGGATTTTTGCCGAAAATGGTTTAGCACCAGTGTCACAAAATAAAAAATTTGGATTTATAAACACTAAGGGAGATTTTGTTATTGAACCTAAATTCGATAGTACTCATGGTTTTTCTAAAAACGGTTTAGCATCGGTAAGGCAAAATAAAAAATGGGGCTATATAGATACTAAAGGAAATTTTATAATTAAACCAAAATTTGATTTTGCTGGTAAGTTTTCTAAAAATGGTTTGGCATGGGTAAGGCAAAAAATAAAAAAATGGGGATATATAAATACTAAAGGAGAGTATGTTATTGAGCCAAAATTTCATTTTGCTTGGGAATTTGCCGAAAATGGTTTAGCGAGAGTAAAAAAAGATAAAAAATATGGATTTATAAATTCTAAAGGAGATTATATTATTGAGCCAAAATTTCGTTTAGCTAGTGATTTTGCTAAAAACGGTTTGGCGTCAGTAAAACTAAATGGTAAATGGGGTTACATAGACGCAAAAGGAAATTATGTTGCCAAAATCAAGAATGTTTGTGGTGCGGAAATTTTAGTCAAGCCGACAGGCGAGAATATTTATCCAAAAAATTATGTCAAGGATGATATATGTGCTAAAGTTAAAAAGTTATATAGGTAGTATTTTGCTACTCTCCAGCTTGCAAATTTGAATCCAAAATTATAAAATCTTGGTTTTAAATTTGCATACCATACTTTTTTGATACCATCTTTTAAAACTATGCTTAGTTTGCTTCTTCTCCATTTATAAACATTTCTTTTGCCTCTTTTGTGTGGAGTATGATTTGCATGGCTATTTGTTCTAAATCTTTTGGCATTTGCTCTAAATTTATGCTTATAATGTCAGCATATTTTCCAACCTCTAAGCTTCCATTTTCTAACCCTAAAGCTTTAGCTCCATTTGTGGTTGCGGACTTGATAAGCTCTTTAGCTAAAACGCCAAGATTGATACCATCTTGGCTAAAGAGTGAAGCTCTTAGTTCATCCCAAATATTTAAGGTGTTGTTTGAGCTTAGTCCGTCTGTTCCCAAAGTTAAGTTTATACCCGCATTAAAAACATTTTCTAACTCTAGTTTTTTGGAACCAAGAAGGCGATTAGAGCGAGGACAATGGGTTATGGTTGCATTTTGGGCTTTTATCTTTTCTAGCTCACTGTTACTAACATAACAACAATGAGTATAAAGGGTTTTATTTTCTTTAAACAACTCTAAAAACTCAATAGATTTTAAAAATGGTTTTGCGTAAGGATTGAACGGTTTAAAAAAATCTACAAAATCTCCATTCCCTCCATCTACCCACTCTCTTTCCGCTAAACTCTCCATAAAATGGGTACTTACGACCATATCATTTTCACTTGCTATCTCCAAGGCTTTTTTAGCCAAAATTGGATGAGTAGAATAAGGTGAATGCACTGATACAGAAGGGATAAACCTATCGCTTTTTTGCTCCATACTCATGGCTAAACGAGATTTAAAATCTTCAAACAAAACATCAGCACTAGCTGGATTTGAGCCTAAAATCTCATTGAAAAACACTACCCTAGCTTTTGATG